>Ga0123354_10000488_pt1 | contig 39645 bp, 34 predicted proteins | sample TergutLab28metaG_2_FD_97872 | JGI IMG/M metagenome (GOLD analysis project Ga0123354, IMG submission 97872) | Labiotermes labralis P4 segment gut microbial communities from Petit-Saut dam, French Guiana - Lab288 P4 | ecosystem: Host-associated > Arthropoda: Insects > Digestive system > Gut ... | reverse complement strand
CTTTGACTACGCTGCAAGGCTGGTAGTGCAATAAAGACCATCAAGAAGATTAGGCCAGCAATTGCTAGAACCAATACAACTTCGATGATCGTAAAGCCTTGCCTTGTCTTAAAATGTTTATTCCGCGAAGTGTTTGGTACAATAGTATCAATGATTGTGCTTACGGCTGTATTTTTGTTCATCATTGGTGCCTGTATGGGCAGCTTTGCGGTAGCTCAAGTGTGGCGTTTTAGGGCTGACCAATACAAAAATGCCCATCAACCCTCCAACCATCACCCTAATTCCCGCAACTGTCACCCTAACTCCTCCAACCATCACCCTAACTTCCGCAACCGTCATCCTGAACTTGTTTCAGGATCCCCTGACTATCACGAACAACAGATGCTAAAACAAGTTCGCCATGATCGTTCCCATTGCCTGCATTGTGGTTATCAATTACGATGGTTCGATCTGTTACCAATTGTCAGCTGGCTAGCCCTAAAAGGTAAGTGTCGCCACTGTCAGGCTAAAATTGGTTGGCTAGAAATCACTACCGAATTAGTTTTGGGTTGGGTTTTTGCACTTTCGTTTCTGTTTTGGCCATACAGCTTTAGCCCATGGGGTATAGCCATGTTCGCCATCTGGCTAATCGGGATAGTTACCATGACAATTTTGTTTATTTACGACCTAAAATGGTCGCTATTACCTGGCATATGCTTGACTTTGCTAGCCATATGTGCTACACTATTTGTAATCTGTAGTTGCCTACAGGGTAGCTTTGCTTTTGCCCAAATTTGGTCGTTAATAGGTGCCTTGGCGGTTTTGCCGGGCATTTATTTTTTACTTTATTTAGTTAGCCACAGTACCTGGGTAGGTAGCGGCGATTATATGCTGGCGTTTAGTGTAGCACTATTTTTGGCCGATTGGCGGCTGGCATTATTTGCCCTTTTTGCAGCTAATTTGTTGGGCAGCATAGTGGGCATGTGGGGTATGGCTAGGGGTAGGTTAGGGCGTAAATCACGCATACCGTTTGGGCCAATGCTAATAGTCGCTTTGGTAGTTATCTTTTTAACACAACACCTGTTGTTACTACTGTTTAATATATAACGCTTGTGCTACAATGTAATTAATTATGGTGGCCAAGAGTACCAAACCCGGGTTTACAATTATAGAAGTAACGTTGTTTTTTGCTGTGACCGGCTTATTATTTGTAACATTAATGGCCGGCATAGGGGTTAATGTCCGTCGCGAACGTTACAACGACAGCGTTAATAACATGCGCGAAATCCTGCAAGATCAATACAGCCAGGCTGCCAATACCCAAAATAGTCACGCTAAACAGCAGTGTATTAAAGGTTCGAATAATACCGTGCAAATTGACACTAGCAGCACTAGCGGCAAAGAAGACACTGGCCGATCCCCAGCCTGCGACGTGTATGGTAGGGTTATATCGTTTCCAGCCAATAGCACTACTTTCACGGCCTATAACGTGTTAGGTACAGATTATTCAACTGTCAGTAACACCAGCAACGATAACATTAGCGTGCTAAGTAGTTTGTACTTATCGCGTGACACGGCATCGAAGCAAAGTTTAGAACTAACCTGGGGAGCCTGGCCATCACGGGCAGTCAGCACCGCAAACGAAGGCAAATTTAGCAACAACCCTTTTAGTGACGATGGTCCTAATACCATTCTTATTGTGCGTTCGCCACTTAGCGGGTCGCTCATGACCTTTATCGGTCACCAAGATTTAGGTACTCAAAGTTCCTCTGATCCAATCAATTTGTCGAGTCTCATCAATACCACGGCGAGCCAACAAGCTCTTAACATTTGTGTTATGTCGAGTGATATTTTTTCAGGGCGAGCAAGGGCTATCAATGTCGCGGCCAATGCTAGTAATGCTAATGGTGTATCTATCGCTCCGCTCGATGCAGCGGTTACAATAGGTAACACTGTAGTTCCAAGGGTGGAATGCTCATGATAAAGCGGTTTAAGCCGGGCGACACTATTGTCGAAGTCACCATGGCTATAGTAATTTTTAGTGCCGTGGTGGTAGCCGCTCTAGCTTTAATGAACCGCGGTGTGTCAAGCGCTCAAACTTCACTCGAAATTACCTTGGCACGCGAAGCTATGAACTCCCAGGCCGAAGCTTTGCGTTTTATCCAAGGTAAAGCTCTAACAGCCACAGACGATGCTGGCACACAGCAATGGGTAGATCTTGTAAATAACTATGTCACAAAAAGCAGCCCATCAAAACTTAGTAGCTGCCAAATACCAGAAAAAGCTTTTGTGATAAACACCAGGGATGCTAACCTGACCGTAGTTGATAAAAGTGATCCCCGATTTTATTCTGGGTCAGCACCATATACTGGCGAGGCACCAGTTTACCCGCGTATCTTATATGGCAGTGGTCAGGACACTAACGATGTCGATGCATTAGATAATAGCACGATTAACAAAATAGAAGGTATCTGGATAGAAGCAGTTCAGGTTAATGTTGATGCGACCGGTGCTCGGGCTTTTGATTTTCATATTCGGGCTTGTTGGGGTTCGACTGGTCAGTCGACGCCTAATACGCTAGGTACTATTGTGCGTCTGTATAACCCAAGTCGGATCAAAGTGTCGCTGCAAGCACCCCTGGCTACGCCCAATGATAGCAACAACAACGCCTGGAGCGGCAATGCCGCCAATGTAGTGTTACAAGATATCAACTGCTACTATAATACTTATGGCGATTACCCAAGCTTTAACAATGGCCAACCACTTAGGGATCAATATATCAATCTGATGGCTGGTAAATGTAAATCCACTTTGACCTACGATAGTAGCATAACTGCTGGTTTTATAAGTGTTTTGAATACAGCTGGCAAACAAATCGCTCAACGTGGTGATAGGGTAGTCGCTGGCGATGCTTCAACTAGCCTAGGCTATTATTACCCCGCTTCTTCATGCGTTGGGACTGTTTATAAATCCAATGCTAACGGGGACGATATAGCTCTAACTGTCAGCGAATTACCGGTCAGCACCAACACCACCGCGCTAGTATATAAGTTACGAGAAGATGGTGGTGTAAACATCCATTGTAGACAACTAACGATGGGTAATTAACAGGGGGCACAGATGCTAAAAAAGATACGTACCAAAAAACACGGTTTTACCCTAATAGAACTAACTATCGCCATGTCGTTTATTGCGGTGCTACTAATAGTGGTTGTGATGGTGACCATTAACATTCTTAATATGTACCGTAAAGGCACTACAATCCAGGACGTCAACACGACTGGTCGCGCCATTATCGACGACATGTCGCGTACGCTTCAGTCGTCAACGCAAGCCACTTCTGCATCCTTGGGTAACGGCAGCGGTCGTTTATGTACGGGGTCGTATGCCTATATTTGGAATTCGCCAAGCGATGCTACCCCACTTAGTAAATACAGTCCCGATAGTACCACAGATGGTAACCAAGAGATAATGCTAATCAAGATTAGCGCCGATGGTTCGGGGCTTTGTGGCACTAGTGGGTCGGTGTTCACTAAAGTAGAACTAGGCACAAAAGCCGATCTAAAGCCTAACGTTTTAATTCAACCAGGCGATAATTTGGCCATTTACGGCTTACGACTATTTAAAATTACTGACCCCACATCAAGCCAAACAATCTATACCGTTAGCTTTATTTTGGGCACAACTACTGGCATAAATGTTGACACCAACCTTAGTTGTACACCACCGACGGGGGTTGGTTCTGATTTTAGCTACTGTGCAATTAATAGATTCGACTTTACGGTTAGGACATTAACGTAGTAAAATAAGCTTAAGGAGTAACTATGTCAAAAAGATCATCAACTAAATTCAAAAGTGGCGCGGTATCACTATATGTAGTAATATTCACAACACTTTTAATTAGTGTTATCACTGTTAGCTTTATTCGTATTATGATCAGCGAACGCCAACATGCCACCAATACCGATTTGTCGGCTTCGGCCTACGACTCGGCCATGGCGGGTGTCGAAGATGCCAAAGTGGCACTACTCGATTTGGCTAATCAAGGTTGTATTAATGATCCGAATCATCAATCATGCAATGAACTGATTAGTGCAATGTATAACGATAAAACTGGCCCTACTAATAACTGTGATGTTGTAAGTATACTTACCGGAATTGGCACGGCGGGCCAAGAAACGAAGGTTCAAACCAGCCAAACTAGCGATGATACCAGCACAGCTTTAAACCAGGCCTATACTTGTGTGACGATCAATCCTTTCCCAAATAATTACGAAGAAACTGCCGAAGTTGGTAAATCTGTCTTAATACCGCTAACCACTAAAACCGGTGCGACTACGAGTTTTAAATTGTCGTGGTTCGACAAAGATAAGGACAACAACGGCGAAGATAAACTGTGTACTGGTAATGTCGGTGCTGAAGTCCAAGATGGCTCGGCTGGTAAACTTTATAGCTATAACGATTGGGATGCTAAGAGCACAACAGGCTGTAGTAATAGCAACCCAAGCCTAATGCGGTTACAGATCATCCAGGTTAACAATGCTGGCTTTACTCTTGGTGGTAACGATAACAGTATCGTTTCTCATACTATGTTCTTATACCCAACCATTAGCCCAGCTGGTACAAAAAGTATCGATGGAACAAAAGATTACACAGCTCCCATACCGGTGGCTTGTCTAAGTGACTATACCTCGGGTGGTAAAAGTTATACTTATGCCTGCAACGATATTACTATCACGGGCTTAAACAGTACCGGCGGGACAACTACCTATGTGCGTTTAACTAGCATGTATCACAACGCTTACTTTAGCCTAAGCCCATACGATGGTAGCGGCAATAATTTACAGTTCCAGGGTGTGCAATCTGTCGTCGACTCTACTGGCCGTGCTAACGATTTGTATCGCCGGGTTGAAGCCAGGGTAGAATTACGTAGTAACACCTTGTTCCCAGAGTTTGCGGTCGACTTAGGCGGATCGGGCAATGGTGCTGGTGATGGTAAATTCTGTAAAGATTACGTTATTACTGACACTGGCCAATCTCAAAATTGTAATTAATCGCTATGAAACTTTTCGTGCACTTCTTTTAAGTGGGCGTCAGTAATATGAGTGTAAATTTGAGTAGTGCTAATGTTGGCATGCCCTAACATACTTTGTACGCTACGAATATCAGCGCCGTTCATCAGTAGATCGGTGGCAAAAGAATGACGCATAGTGTGGGGGCTAACGTGTTTAGTTATACCGGCGGATCGAGCATACTTTTGAATCAGCCGCTGTATGCTACGAGCTGTTAACCGACGATAATTACCATCGGTCGTAGCCACAGCAGTATTTTTGCTGTCGTTGATAAATAAAGCTGGTAGACTGTCTGTACGCGTCTGTAAATATTCTTGCAGCACGGTTGCACAGGTCTTACTAATAAAAATCGGGCGATCTTTGCTACCTTTACCACGAACAGTAAATTCGCGCCTAGTTAAATTAACATGATCACGGTTGAGCGATACTAGTTCAGATACACGTAGCCCACCCGAAAATAATAGCTCAATAATCGCACGATCTCGTAAAGCCACATCGCCGGCTTGCGCCGTAGCTTCTAGCATACGTTTCACCTCGTCATAGTTTAAAAAAGTTACCTGTTTGCGATTAGTCTTAGGTAAATCAACCCTAGATGGATCTAAACTCTTAATTTCGCGCCTAGACAAGTATTTTAAGAACCCCCTTAGCGCTATAAGGTGATAGGCCTGGGTAGTAGTGGATAGTTCTTCGTGGCGTTCATTTTTATGGCGATTTAGCCACAAACGATATTTGCGCACCAGTTCATAGTTAATTTGGTTGGGTTTTAGGTTCTCGCCGGCGAATTCTACAAATCGGTTTAAATATAGCTCGTAGTTCTCGATAGTCTTCACAGATCGGCCGCGTTCGACCTCTAGAAACTCCATAAAGTCGATAATTAAATCAGCAACATACATACAGGTATTATACATCACCCCATACATCGCCCCATCTACTGCCCATGCTGCAAGACCCGGCTTTTTTGTGTATAATGGCTGCATGGTAGAACAAGATTTGATTCAGCGAACATTGGTAATTTTTAAACCGGATGCCGTACAGCGGGGGATTGTTGGTGAAATCTTGGAACGATTTGAACGAGTTGGGCTCAAAATTGTAGCCACTAAGATGATTAACCCCAGTGAAAAGTCATTATATGAACATTACGAAGAAATTGGTCATGTAACAGCTAGGCGTGGGCAAGATGCGCTAGATAACGTGATGCGATATATGTCGCAAGGGCCAGTGATAGCTATGGTGTTTGAAGGGGTAGAAGCGATCGAAGTAGTTCGCAAAATTGTTGGTCCAACTGAGCCAAAGGCTGCCGATATGGGTACAATTAGGGGTGATTATTCACACATTAGCTTTGGTTATGCCGATAGTAAGCATATAGGGATACCGAATCTAATCCATGCTAGCGCCGATGAAACCGATGCTAAGGCCGAAATTGCCCATTGGTTTTCGGATAACGAAATTTATACTTACACTAATCTAAACGAGAAGTATCTGCGCTAAGCTGATATAATATAAACAAGCTCGAATCATCGAGTTTACGCCCTGGTAGCTCAACTGGATAGAGCAGATCCGTCCTAAGGATAAGGTTACAGGTTCGACTCCTGTCCAGGGTACCATAGTGAAATGGAGGCACAGTGGCTGCAGGCTTTTTAGGCCAACGAAAGGGTGAAAAAGTTTTATTCTTGTTCCGACGTCATATAATGACCATGCGCAAGGGGTTATATTGTCTATTTATAGCATTGTTATTGGGCAGTATCCCGCCATTTATCTGGGCAGATGACAGTCGTATGTATTGGTCATTCGTTGCTGGGTTCGTAATTGGCCTTATATTGTGCCTGTATTATTACATTTTATGGTATTTTACAGTGTATATCATAACTAACGAACGCATCCGCCAAGTATCGCAAAAAAGTTTCTTTAAAAAGACTGTTATAGATCTAGATTTAAACCGTATTGAAAGTATTAGCTACACTATACCTGGGTTTTTTGGCAGTATTTGTGGTTATGGTACAATTGTCATTCAGACCTTGGTCGGCGATCTAGTGATCAGCTATGTGGGGCATCCAGAAAAGATATATAATAAGTTACAGAACGTGTTAAACTATGTGCTAAAAAAACGGAGGAAAAATGATCAAGAAGTTCCTAAAGAAGAAGACTAGTCAGTCCAAGGCTAAACGACAGATTACTGGCAGCACCATAGAAGAACATCGTGAAGAAATTTTGGCTAAAGGCCGTAAATTTAAATATCCGATCCAGTACACCAAGCATAAATTGGTCATAAACACCATTGTAATCGGCCTGGTGGCACTGTCGGTCGCAGGTGTCTTTGGCGGGTTACAACTGTATAAATTTCACAACACTAGCTATTTGGCTTACAGGGTAACAGAATTCTTGCACTTACCAGTCGCAAACGTTGACGGCGAAACAGTACTATTTAGTGATTATTTAATGCAATATCGCAGCAGTATTAGGGTAGTAGAGCAGCAAGAAGGCAAGATTAGTAACAACGAAGATGGCCGCAGACAAATGAACTACTACAAACGAGCTGCCCTAAATAATGCCATAACTAACGCTTATGCCATAAAATTGGCGCGCCAAAAGGGTATTACGGTTAGCCAACAGCGTATCGACGCGGTATTCAACGAACACCTTACGTCGGGCGACACCCAGGTCACTAAAACTGGCTTTGAAAAGTTAGTCAGCGATAACTTTGGCTTAAATTTAACCGAATATAAGCGAATGTTTATAGAACTGCCGTTGCTTAAACAAGATGTATCTGTAAATATCGACCAAACCGCTAAGCAGATTGTGCAACAATTAGCCGCCGAACTTAAAACCGACGGTAGTAATTTTGACACTGTGGCTCAGAAATTTGGCAGTAAAATAATCTACGAACCTTCGAGTGGGCTAGTCGGTGTGCAAAATCAAGATGGCGGTAGAGCCAGCGAAGCTAATAAATTGAGTGTTGGCCATGTATCAAAGTCTTTCTTGTCGCGTTCAGGCGATTGCTACTATATTGTAAAATTGCTTAAAAAAGACAATTCCCAGGTAGAATATGCCTCAATCCGAGTACCTTTTACCGAGCTGCAAAAACGCATTGATCAACTTAAAAAAGACGGTAAAATTCGGGAATTCATCACTATCCCAACAGATTGATGTTGTGATTATCACAACATGGTATAATTAGGTAGTTAAGCGGATATCGTATAACGGCTATTATGTATGCTTCCCAAGCATAAGACGAGAGTTCGACCCTCTCTATCCGCACCAAAAAAATAACCCTAAAAGGGTTATTTTTCTACCTATGGCGGGCTCGACCGGATTCGAACCGGCGATCTCCTCCGTGACAGGGAGGCGTGTTAGGCCAACTACACCACGAGCCCTTAAGCCTGCCGTAATTATACACATAACAGGGGGCACGCGCAAGGTAATATGCTATAATTACTTTGACGCCGTTGTAGCTCAGCTGGTAGAGCGGCGCTTTCGTAAAGCGTAGGTCGCCGGTTCAAACCCGGCCAACGGCTCCAGGTTGTATATGAAAGAACAATTAGACAATATCAAACTAATCATGAAAAACGACCGTCAGGTGTTTATCACGATGGTATCGTTGGTAATTTTGTCGTTGGTCGCGGTTGTCCTAGGCGTAGTGTCTATTCACCCTAGCGTCATCCCAGTTTGGTACCGGTATGTTAGCATGGGCGAATATTATTACCGAGTCCAGTGGTATTATCTGATTAGTTTTATTATTTTGGCGGTGGTTTTAGGCGGGTTGCACAATCTTATAGCGATCAGATTGTACAAAAAACATGGCAAAGTCCCAACACTACTATTTTTGGCTTTTAGTATCTTTTTAGTTCTATTCTTGATAGCCATCATGCTGAATGTTTTTGGTATCAATAAAGAAGCTGGCATATGGATATAGAAATACCAATTGGCAAACGAAAGCTATCGTATCGTCTTTTTGAAATATTACCAGCCGCTTGTAGCTACGGTATAGTATTGCTGCTAATAATTCTATCGCTAATTAGCCCCACACTGGGTTCTATTTATTTATTGATTGTCGTTATAGCTGCTTTGGTCAAAGCCCTGGCTGCGGCTCACCGTATGGTTGGTGGACATATTGCTTTAGAACGTACCAAAAAAGTTAGCTGGTATCGTCGGCTACAACACCTAGAAAACCCCAAAGAAAGCTACGAAAAACTACGCGATAAACCGAGTCATAGTTATTTGCACGGTCAACACCTAGAAAACTTGCGTCTAATGGCAGCAGCCGAAGAAGGTTATTTCCCCAAACCGTCGCAGATCTATAATGCTGTAATAATTGCAACATATAACGAAGGTATAGAAGTGCTAGCCCCAACTATCGATACGGTGGTGGATACCGATTACCCGAACGATCACATTATTCTGATTTTGGCCTACGAAGGAAGGGGTGGTGCCAAAACAGCTGCAATCGCAAAAGAGCTAACTAAACGCTATAAAGGCGTGTTTTTTGATTTCTTTGCCGTAAAACACCCAGACGGCTTGCCGAACGAGGTTAGGGGTAAGGGCGGCAATATCACTTACGCTGCTAAAGAACTGCAAAAATATCTAGACAAAAAGGGTATGAAATATAGTGATGTAATAGTTACAACACAAGATAGCGATAACAGAGAGGCCAGGAATTATTTTAGCTACTTAACCTATGAATATATTTGCCATGAAAATCGTCGCCATCTGGCTTTCCAACCTGTAGCACTATTCACCCAAAACATTTGGGACGTGCCAGCGCCAATGCGGGTGATCGCTATGGGCAATTCGTTTTGGAACATTATTAGCACCATGCGCCCGCATTCGCTACGCAATTTTGCGGCTCATTCCCAACCTATGGATGCTTTGGTAGACATGAATTTTTGGAGCACTCGAACTATTGTAGAAGATGGCCACCAATACTGGCGCAGTTACTTTTTCTTTAATGGTAATTACACAGTAGTACCGCTGCACACGGCTATTTACCAAGATGCCGTTATGTCCTTTAGCTTTATCAAAACTCTAAAAGCTCAATTTGTACAAGTGCGGCGTTGGGATTACGGCGCTTCGGACGTTCCATATGTCGCTACGCGTATTTTTACTAAAAAGCGAACGGTACCACTGTTCCACAGCTTGACTCGGCTATGGCGGTTAATCGACAGCCACGTAACATTGGCTTATATGCCAATCTTGGTCACATTAGGCGGTTGGGCGCCATTACTTATTAATAGCGGTTCGGCACGTAGCCCTATTGCTAACCAGTTGCCCAACGTGGTAAGTGTTGTACAAACTGTTGCCATGATAGGTATTTTTGTAACAGTAGTATTGTCGCTCAAGATACTACCAAAGCGTCCAGAAAGATATAAAAAACATAAATTCATTGGTATGTTGGTGCAGTGGGTATTAATACCAATAACTTCTATAGCCTATAGCTCTGTAGCCGCTTACTATTCACAAACCCGCTTAGCCCTAGGTTTATATATGGAAAACTTCGACGTTACCGACAAAGCCACGTTCGAAACCGCCAAGCACAAAAAATAACATGTCCCCCCGTCATCCTGAACTTGTTTCAGGATCTCTACCAACAAAATCTGCTATAATAAAACCACGGACGATTAGCTCAGTTGGCTAGAGCGCCACATTGACGTTGTGGAGGTCATAGGTTCGAGCCCTATATCGTCCACCACGAGCGAAAAGCAAAGCTTGCTTTGGCTTTTCAGAGTGGCGAAAGATATCCTTTAGGATATCGTCCACCAATAGAAGTGCCTATTTTTTTGGCAGTATCTCGTAGACGTTGATAAAACAAAAAGAAAACCCCGGAGAAGGTACTTACGTATCTTTCGGGGGTTTCTATACTTAGGAGTATAGCAGACTAGTCATTTTATGTCAATAATATCACGCTTCCTATTAATAAATTTTAGTTTATCAAGACCCTTAATCTCGGTTGACCATTTAGTCAATTCACGCAGCAGCGCTTTATCTGGTATACGTTTAACACGTTGAGAGTCAAATATGATTCTATTGCACTGTTTTACACCGTGGCGTAAATTTCTTTCAACAAGTGATAATTTTGCGCCGTCGGGCGCTTTCATCTCCCATTTTTTGCCATTTACCCAGGCATCTGCACTGGTCTCACGTTCTCGCTCACTCTTACGGATAAACTTGACCGTATAGCCTGCTTTAACAAGAGTCTTGGCTGTTCTTTCTTCGTGTGGCCAAACATTTGCGCCACCTTTAATAACATAATCACCAAATTTTTGTTTAGACATGATTAGTAGATTGTAACATGCGTACATATGTTTGTCCTGTATCATTGGGCTACCCATCCCGTGGTCTGTCAAAATTACGCAAGGAATTTAAAATTACTCAAAAAGCTAAAAGATTATTAGTGATAACAAAGTCTAACAATATTATTGATATAAGTAAGTAGGGTTGTTAATATGTATCCATAAAAGGGCGTCACCCATGCTGGATAGCTAGGGTCACGCCCTTTTTGTGATCTTTGGAAAAGCCGTATAATACGATAGGGGAAAAGCCCGGTGTTAGGCCGGGCTTTTCAAGGTGCTTAATCGAGAGATGCCACTGGGCGACTTAGGCGGTACGCCTACGGCGTAAAGCCAACGCCAGTGACCCAAACATGCCAATGCCTGCTATAAACGTTACCGATAACAGCGGAATGCTGTTATCGCCAGTTGCAGGCAGGCCGCTTATGGGCTCGGCTTTTTTAGCGGCGGCTACCACTTTAAAGCTGTCGCCCACCTTGGTGCCGTCCGTAAAGTAAACCACCAAATGGTGTTTACCAACAGACAAGCTGTTCAAGTAAGTGTTCGTAAGGGTTATTTCCGTTGACCCGCTCTTGGCAACAAAATCCTTTTTCACAGAAATTGTTGCACCATCGACCGTCACCTTGCCGTCGAAGAACTTAAAGTCCTTCTCGACGATAAAGGTCAGGGTGCTCTTAGACCCATGAGTAAAAGTATTACCCCGAGCCCACTTGCTGGTGACCTTGGCTGGCTGGGTGTTCCCACCACCGCCACTAGTGTTGCCGCCAGTATTACCACCGGTGTTACCACCAGTACCGCCACCGCCAGAACCAGAGCTGTGGTAAGTAAAGTTGAATACAACATCCAGCGTACCACCATCAGTTAAATCCATACGAGTGTTAAGCGGAGTGCTACCAGTAGATACAAAAGTGTACTTATTATTGGGCGGGAATATGCTTTGGAATGTATAGGCATCTATATCTGCCAACGATACAGTATGGCTGTATGGTGTAGCAATACTGGGACTTGGTGTCAGGTTAATCCCATCAATGAAATCAAGGCCTCCACCACCTATGCCACCTGGGGCGTCAGAATACACCCCCACAATAACTCCAAATGTAGCGTTAGGGTCTGGGACGTCACTATCAGTAGGGTCTGAATCAGTGACATTTATCCTCACACGCAACTCACATTCACCAGCTGCTGCTTGCGACAAACTGGCTTTTGCTGGTGCAGTGGCTGGCACAGCGGCTGCAAGTGCAGCGGGCTGTTCAGCAGGTTCACTTTCTTTCGTAGGTTCAGGGGTAGTAGGGGCAGGTGTAGGGTCGGGCGCTGGGTCAGTCTCAGGGTTTGGCACTACTTCGGCCACGGTTGGCGTATCGGTAGTCTCCTGACTTTCACCAGCTAGGGCTGCAGCGGGTAATACTGTCATCGACAGTACCATGGCCAATGCAACCAAGATTGCAGTAATTCGGCGCTTTTTCATTTGGCGCCTCCTTCCTTTCAGAAACGAATAGAACGCAAGACAAATAAAAAAGTTTGATACCTTCCTTTCTTTTCTCTCGATTTGAAGTTGCATAATAGCACGCGCGTTAGCTATTACGCACTAATTACAACTAGCATTATACAATACAATAAATAAAAACGCAACACTTTTTTACACAATATTCGTAGTTGGTTATAATTGGCTATTTTCGAATAGCCAATTACCCATCAATTGTCATGTCGAGCTTGCCAAAACATTTTTTATATATTTTTCATCTATAAACAAAATAGAACCCTTTCGGATTCTATTTTGGTAATGGGTACTCCTTTCGCTGGCCTTGCTGGCTACAATGTAGCACTTACGTTACCCGCGCGGTCTCCCTACCTGTCATAATATCAAACTAGTCATTTTATGCCAACTGCCTTGCTTTAAAAAGCACTAGCTGTGTTATAATCAGAGTAGTTATGGCTAAGCATAATAAAAACCAGAATCACCCCAAAAAATTCGGTTTATTAATAGGGTGCGGTGTAGTAGCTGCGCTGTTAATAGCAGTTGGGGCACTATTAGTGGTGCGTTTAGCGCACAGTGGCCAAGATATAAAGGTTGGTGATACAACCATAACCAAGAAAACCATAGATAACACTGCAACTGATATGCAGCAGTATTTAAAAGACCATCCAGGTGAAACTTTTGGTAGTGGTAGTATAAACGATATTGCCACGAAAGACTTGGTGTTTAACAAAGTATTCAAAGATTATGCGAAAAAATGCAACGTATCTCTTACTAATGAAGATGTCTTGAATGCGGTGGGGGTAAAAGTTAAATTAGGCCAGGATAGCAGTACTTTATTAGAAAGTACACTTGGTAAGGAAGGTACTTTCAATAGAATTCGAGCTGAGAATAGAGCATATAAAGATAAATTATTCGATTGTATTGTTGCCACAAAAGGAGTATTTGATGTATATATCACTTTTGATGCTCCATATTTCTTAAGTTTTGATAGTGTAGATAAAGTAAATGTGGCATATGGTGCTGCTAAAAAGCGATTAAATGATGAATTTATGCCAATGTTTAAGGCTGGTAAAAGTAGGGAGGAAATTGCGCAACACGCTGACTTTAATCGAACAGACCCAGCGTCGATAGCTAGTTTTGATGAAAATAAATTCTATACACAGCCGGTAATTATAGCGGATTACTATAGCTATAACAAAGACATGGTCTTTAATGACATGCCTGATGCTAAATACATAGGTGATCCAGGTAATTTGATTAGCTCTAATACAGAAGTTAAAACACTCAAAAAGATTGACAGTTATACTAATGTTTTTGCTAGTCAAGATGGGACGTTTGCCATACTTAGGTTGGAAAGCTCTTCAAAAGGCACTTATTTATCGTGGGATAACTTTGAAAAAGATATTATAAGTAAATATTCACTAAACAGTACTGCGTCAACCAAAAGCTTAATCAGTGATATCCTTGCTAGCATAGGGGATGCCATTTCCTATGTTTTTAAGATTATGTCCTCAGTTATATTTCCTAGCACAGATGTGTACGCTGTTCAAGCAGATGGCACAGCATGTAAAAGTGGATATGATGGTAAAGGCAATTTGACTACTAACCTTATCTATCCGGGGATATATTTTGCATCTATGGGTGGCTGCATAGGATGTAACCATCATTATTATCAGACGCCAATCACATTTCGAGTAAAAGGCACTACCACTGCTCCTAACCCAAGTAGCGGCTTTAGTGTCAGTGTCACCCAGCCTTATGCGAGTATTTGTGGTTATCCGTCTAAATATAATACTAGTGCAACTAGCGCTAAGGTTACTGTAAAATTCGGCTGCTGGGCCAGCTGGTCGGTAACTTACGGTATGGCATCTGGTTGGACGTATGATAGTGCTACCTTAGATAAAGATACAACTTATTATGCCGCCGCAGTAGGGGGTAGTAATAATACAAAAACAGTAGGTGATAACTATGTTTATGTGACAAAGAATAGCACTGCCTGGAAGGTTACCCCTGCTACTACAATGAAAGTTGGCACTCTCGCTGCTACTGGGACTGCTACTAACCCTACTAGTATAGACCCAGGTACTAAAATTACCTGGACACACACTGGTACAGTGACTACTGGTACGACTAATAAAGTTAGTAACCTCACGGTCAGCCACGCTTCTGGCTCGTCTACTAACCCATCAAGTGCTTTTACGCCCAGCAGTACTAGTGGTAGCACGTCTGTGCCTAGTAAGTCGGCTACTAGTACCACGGCGGCTGCAACCTACACTGAAACATACAATACCAAATCAGATGGTACTGATGGCGGCAAAATGTTCTGTTCTAAAGTAACCGCTAGCCCTAGCGATGATAAGGGCAGCAGCGCATCTTCCACGTCACTATGCGCCAAGGTGAAAGATATCGCAGCAAATTACAGTTACACTGGTACTTCACAGGTTGCGACTGGTGCATCAATTGCATCTACCAACTTTACAACCGGTACTATTGATACCAGACCAGGTTGGAACGTGGCCTTTAAGCATTCGATGACTGGCACAGGGTATGGCAAAAACAATGCTAACCGTCCTAATACCACTTATTCTATAACTAAATCCGACGGTACTGGCACAGTTATATACACTGGTGCTTGGGGTGGTGCTACAACTGCCGATAAAACGGCCAATGTGCCAACTGCAGGTGCATATGTTGGCTGGGACTGGATATCACCTTACACTGATGGAAAAACTAAAGCCGTATTACAAACTGACGTTGGCACTAAAAGGTGTAATAAACTGTATTGGACACCTAAAGACGCTTCAACGCCAGCGGTGCAAGGTACAGCAGATGCGGTTTGCGCCAATGTACCATACAACTACGAGCTACAACCAAACCCCGCTACGCCGCCAGATATTGAACCAAGCAGCAAGCTGACTCCTAGTGGTGACATTGCCAATATAGCGCGTTCGCGTGATATTGGCTTCCCTAAAACTTCTCAGTCGTACAAGACCGATTCTAAGCCTAGCCAATGGCAGCTTACCACTTTTATTGTCACTAAAGGTAATGCTATACCACTTGCAGATAGTGCCTACACCGATTTTGCCGGTATCCCTTGCTCTAGTGGCGCTTATCTTAAGCCTGGTGTTACCCAGTGTGCCCCCAATGCCTATGGCAGTGGTCGTACATTTAGTGCCGATGGTAGCGACAGTGGTGTTAGCGGTACAGAAATAACCATACCTGATACCTTAAACATTGGTGATAAGTTCTGCTATGCTTTGTCGGTTGAGCCAGCTACCAGCGAAGCCGCCAGTGGTACTTGGCGTCATTCAAAGCCTGTCTGTGTAACTGTCGGCAAAAGACCAAAAGTAGCTGTACAGGGCGGTGGCGTAAGTGCTACTGGTGGTATACAGACTAACACCTCAAGTCGTACCATAAATGGCAATGGTCTGACCTTTGGTAGCTACAGCACAGCCGAAGCTATTTCACCTAGTACCATAAAAGGCTTTGCGTCTGGTAGTGGCTACGGTTTCATGACAGGTATCAACTCTATTGACGCCGATCCGTTCTTAAAAGTTAACCGGCTAACTTTTGCTAATGATAACAATTTTGGCAATTATCGGAACGATAGCTACAACTTAAGCCAGTTTGACACACTATACAGTTACTTCCAGGGCGTCGGTAACAGTGGTAGTAACATTAGCACCTCTAGCTGGGCTGGCGTAGCTGCTGGGGGCAACTATAAGCGTAGCGGTGATCTTACTATCGGCGGTATCGCCAATATAGCTAATACTACAATAGTCTATGTCACTGGCAAAGTGACTATAACAGGTAATATATCTTATGATCGAACCAGCTCTTTCCGTGTCGAAAACGTGCCGCAGCTAGTGATTGTGGCCGATGGCGATATTGATATTGATGCTAGTGTGACAAACATCGATTCTTGGCTAATTAGCAAAAAGAGTGTTTATACCTGTTGGGGTAGTACTGGCAATAATGTCATGCAGGCCACAGATTTAACAGATGCCAAATGCAACCAACAATTAACCATTAATGGCCCAGTCGTATCTACTAACTTAAATATGTACCGTACCGCCGGGGCGTGGGGCACTACTGCCCAAGACAATGCTACGCCAGCCGAAACCTTTAAGTTAACCCCAGATGCTTATCTGTGGGCATTCAACCAGGCTAGGTTAGGCAACAATAAAGCAATTGTAAGTAACGTTAAAGATTTGCCCCCAAGATACTAAAAGTTTTTGATTGCGTTAATAATGTGTAGTTGACAAAATAGGTTCAAGCTTGATATCATAAGCATGTACCTGGCAACAGGTGCGTGTAAAGAAGATCCGGCCGTAGTCTATGAGCTACACTGCGGGGTTTTCTTTTATTTTAGCGGGAACACAGACATAAAATATTTACGGCCAGTTTTCAATTCTTCCTTGACCTGTACGCAATACTCCTCACCACCTTTGGTGATACCGTAAAATCGATACAATACTACTTTTCTATCTGTAGATAGTTTGTGCTCAGGCAAAATACGAGAATGTTGCATGGTGTCCAGGGCGCACTGGTATAGTTTTATACGTCGTATGCGCTCTTTAGCCCCTTTTTGGTTCAAATGTGCCCAAAACAAGTTAAGAAATATTTTGTCAGTTTTGAATATTCTGCATTTGCTATTGATATAGGGGGAACGCCTAGACTTGCCAACAGCGTGGCGGAATATGGCGCGTGCTCTAGGTGCTAGTTCGTTCATGTTAGAGCCTGGCAAAGGGTTATATTTAGACTGGTAAAAATTCATGAGCTTAATTATACCACGCCGTTAAACACACTTTGCCAGATTAGTACCTCTTGTGCTATATTTATAAGTAATGCAAGATTCAGATTACTTAGAAAAAATGCGCCATAGCTTAAGCCATATTATGGCCGCAGCCATGCAAACCATTTGGCCAAACATTAAGTTTGGTATTGGCCCCAGTATAGACGACGGCTTTTATTACGATGTTGATTTGGGTAAAACCACTATTTCAGAAGATGATTTATTAAAGATTACCGATGCTATGGATAAAATTGTCGCCGCCGATTTACCGATAGAACATTCCACTAAGACGTTTAGCCAAGCTAAAAAATGGGCGAAAGATAGCGACCAGCCGTACAAGCTAGAACTTATTGAAGATCTAGCTAAAGAAGGTAAAGTCGCACAATTAGATTTTTACACTATTGGCAACTTTACTGATCTTTGTAAGGGTCCACATGTGGCTAGCACCGGTAAGGTAGGGGCGTTTAAGCTGCAGCGTGTATCTGGTGCTTACTGGCGCGGCGACGAAACCAGGCCGCAAATGCAGCGTGTTTACGGTGTGGCTTTTGCTACCGATAAAGAGCTAGCTGCCTACTTAGAAATGCTCGAAGAAGCCAAAAAACGTGATCATCGTAAAATAGGCCAGGAACTGGAGCTGTTTATGTTTCATGAGACAGCGCCAGGTATGCCTTATTGGTTGCCTAATGGCGTGATAATCTATAATGAGCTTGTAAAATTTTGGCGCGAAGAGCACGCTCTGCGTGGCTATCAAGAAATAGTATCTCCAATTATGAATAAAAAAGAACTCTATGTTACTTCTGGACATTTTGATCACTATTGGGATGATATGTTCTCGACTAAAGAAGGTGAAAATGGTGAGGTTTATGGCATTAAGGCAATGAACTGTCCTAATGCTATGATCGTTTTTGGTAGCAAATCGCGTTCATATCGAGACTTGCCACTGCGGCTAAGCGATACTGACACATTGCATCGCAATGAGCTATCAGGCACACTGAACGGATTATTACGTGTCCGAGAGTTTCGTCAAGATGATGCGCATATATACGTGTCCGAGGAACAGATCCAAGATGAATATGAACGTATTTTTGATATCACTAAACGTTTTTACTCAATTTTTGATATGGAGTATTCATTTCGTTTGGGCACTCGACCCGAGAAATTTATGGGTGATCCAAAACTGTGGGATAAGGCCGAAGCGGCACTCAAAGAGATCCTTGAAAACAATGATAGAGAGTATTTTATTGAAGAGGGAGATGGGGCATTTTATGGTCCGAAAATCGATATTTTAATGAAGGATGCCATAGGACGTCAGTGGCAGATGGGCACAATCCAACTTGATTTTCAGCAACCATTACGTTTTGGATTGAAATATACTGATAGAGATGGTGGTGAAAAAACCCCAATTTGTATACATCGTGTGATTTATGGTTCGATGGAACGTTTCATTGGGATATTAATTGAACATCTTGCTGGTCGTTTTCCAATTTGGCTATCACCAGAACAATTCCGAATCATTAAAGTGAAAGATGCGCCAGAAGTTGACGAATTTGTAGCGAAAATTGCAACACTGGCCAAAGAAAATGGCGTGCGCGTAACAATAGATGATTCAAACAACTCAGTTGGCAAAAAAATTCGTGCTGTCGAAACTTGGAAAATACCATATTCTGTCGTAGTTGGTGAACAAGAAGTTAAAAGTGGTAAATTACCGCTACGTATACGTTCTGACTTAGCCGTAGATGGCGATAAACCCCGCGTGTACGCTATGGAACAGCTTATAAAGACAATTGCCAACGAAGCACATGGTCGAGTTAGCAAATCGTCGCTATAACAAGCCAGTTATTGTTGGGCCAACCGCTAGTGGCAAAACTGGTCTAGCTATTAAGCTAGCCAAACAATATGGCGGGGAGGTTATCTCGGCTGATTCCAGGGCTATTTATAAGTACGCCGATATTGGCACAGCCAAACCAACACCCAAAGAACAAGATAGTGTACCACACTGGGGGTTAGATATAGTTGGTCCAGGGGAACGATTCACGGTGTATGATTTTCAACAATATGCGTTAGCAAAGATTAAAGATATCCGTAAACGTGGTAGAATTCCTTTTTTAGTTGGTGGTAGTGGCCTATACGTCGATGCTGTAATTTACGGCTATAATTTTGCTAGTTGTAAAAAGGTCAACATGCCCGACAGGGGTAGAATCAGCAATAATTTTGCTGTTGTAGGAATAGCTACAGATAAAAATGAGCTAAAAACCAAAATATCCAAACGAGCTGATAGTTTTTTTAACAACGAAATCATAGCCGAAACTGAACTAATATTAAAAGAGTATGGTGCGAATAGCCAGCTGGCGAAATCAAACATTTACCCCATAATCAGCCAATATCTACAGGATAAAATCACTCTAAACGAGGCCAAAGAATTGTCCATAAAGTCTGATATGGCACTTGTAAAAAAACAGCTAACTTGGTTTAAGCGTAATCCACAAATAACTTGGCTAAAATTAGATGAAATTGAACCATATGTAGGGCAAATTGTTGGCTAGTTACTAGTGTGGTACAATATATTTGTATGGGTAAAAAAGTAGATCAAGGTGTTGAAAAGCTTTTTGGTTCAAAAACACGGGTAAAATTACTTAGTTTGTTCTTAACTAACGCCAAAAAATCTTTCTATGTACGAGAGGTCACCAGGTTAGTAGATGAACAAATTAATTCCGTACGGCGAGAACTAGCTAACTTACACAATTTAGGGGTTCTAAAAAGCGATACCTACGATAACAAGCTATTTTATGCTATTAACAAACGTTACCCACATTACGATGCGCTAAAATCTATCTTTACCGCCAACACCGATAGTGGCGTGCCCGCCAAGGTAGAAGGCGATAGTAAATGGGAACTCGCTATCAAGCCAGTCGAAGAACTAATGGATGTATTATTGGTGGCAGACCATATGGCCGATAGCAATAATGTTGTAGATATGTTAATTGTTGGGCGTGATCTAGATGGACGATTATCAAGGTGGGCTAAATCAGTCGAAAAAAAGCACGAACAGCCCCTTAGCTATACGGTGCTTTCGCCCGAAGAATTCTATTATCGGTTTAGCGTTAAAGACCAATTTGTACGTGATATACTAAATTCTGGTATGCAAGTAGTTGTAGATGAAAAGAATATATTGAAAGGCGATAAATAATGTTTGATATTGAGTACAAAGGTGGTAATGCTGTAATAATCACAACAAAAAAGGGCAGTTTAGCTATAGATCCTAAACGTTCAATTTTTGGTTTAAAAAACATCGTTGTAAAAAATGGTATAGAATTAGCCACCGAAGCGCGTTTTTTGACTAATTCACCCGAATATCAAGTTAACCTTGAAGGCCCTGGTGAATATGAAGTCTCGGGGTTCTTAATTTATGGAGCACCAGCCTACAGACACCTAGACGATAGAACCAAAGAAGGCACTATAATGGCCAGCACCCTTTATCGGGTTGAGGTAGATGATGTCAATATCGGCGTGATTGGCAATGTCGACCCAGAGATTACAGATGATATACTAGAAACTCTTGATAACATTGATGTTTTGATTATACCGGTAGGTGGTAATGGATATACCTTAGATGCAACAGCCGCCGCCGCTTGGGCTAATAAAATTGGGCCCAAAGTTATCATCCCGGTACATTACCAAAATAAAGCCCTAAGCTACGAAGTACCGCAAGACAGCGTCGATACTTTTGTCGAGCTTATGAAACTGCCAGTAGTAGATGAAAAGAAGTATAAACTAAAAACCGCCGCTACTTTGCCTGTAGCAGCGGAAATCCATAAGCTAGAACTTAGCTAATTGCGCCCTTTTTCTTTAGCGTACGAATTGCTTGTGTGCTAAGCTTCATCCGGACTTTTTTGCCATTTATAGTAATGGTTTTGTTCTGGATATTGGGCTTAAAAACGCGCTTAGTACGACGCAAAGAAAAGCTAACATTATTGCCGTATTGCTTACTTTTGCCTGTTAATTCACATTTCGCCATTAGGTCTTCCTTTTCTTTCAACGTTTCATTGTACAGTGTAAACTATAGCCTGTCAATCTGGTACAATATATATATGAATATTTGGTATTTATTGGCTGTATTAGTGATTATTCTACTGTCAATGAGCTTACATGAAATGTCACACGCCTACGTAGCGTATTGGTTGGGTGATGATACTGCACGCGCTCAAGGTCGGCTAACCCTTAACCCCTTAAAGCATATCGATCCTGTGATGTCTATAGCTGTGCCGCTATTATTCGCACTAAGCGGTGGCCCTATATTCGGTGGGGCAAAACCAGTCCCGCTAAATTTTAGCCGCATAAAAGGTGGCAATGTGGGCATAGCCCTGGTGGCAATAGCTGGCCCATTGGTAAACCTGATCTTAGCCTATTTGGCATTTTGCGTAGTATATTATGCACACGTACCAGTCGATGCCGGTTGGGGTTTTTATGTATTTTTGGCTGTACAGGTTAACTTAGGCTTTTTTGTTTTTAATTTAATACCAATACCACCCTTAGACGGTTCGCGGGTTTTATATGCTTTGGCACCCCAGTTCATCCAAACAGCTATGGAAAAAATGGAGCGTTTTGGTCTAATTATTATGATAGCTTTGGTACTCGTGTTCGGATCTTTCCTAACGGCGTTCATGGGTAATGCCATCAACTTTATCATTGTTGATATCTTTGGACGGCTAGTGCTATAGCCGGCTAATCATGCTATACTAGAAGAGTCTCAAAGCGAGCGTATATGATTTTCCTGAATAATCATGATAGGGAGCTCAATACGACTAACCTCGTGGGGTTAGACTAGCGAGCTTACCCACCTTGCACATACAGCAGGGAGTATCAACGCTCGCTAGAGACCCTTAATTTTATTAGTTAAGTTTATGAAACAAAGAATTAGAGTTGTAGCCATAATCCGCAATCACGAAGGTGACTTATTGCTGCTGCAAAAAGATAGACTTAATGCCGAACAGCCCCGCCAATACGAGTTTTTAAGCGGTAAATTAGAAATTGGCGAGCAGCCAGAAGATGCTGTTGCTCGTTTGGTACACGATTATTTAAATAGCACTATTCAAAGTGTCAGTTTGTTAGATGTTATAGCACTGGCCAAGGCCGAAGATCCCACCCAGGCCAGCCTGTTTATTGTCTTTGGGGTTACGTTAGCATCTGCCAAAATTGATATTAATCACGATCAATACCTAACATCAGTTTGGGCTAAACAGGTCGATATACCAAATATCGAACTCATGTCAGAGTCTTCCTATATTTTAGGTGTAGTCGAAAAAGGTGTCGCAGAAGGCGCAGAACATCACTTTGAACTAGACACTGACTTGCCTGATTACGCTGTTGTCTATACCGACGGTGGCTCTAGGGGCAACCCGGGGCCTTCGGCGGCTGGTTATTATATATTGTCGCCACAGGGTGAAGTACTAGACAGGGGTGGCGAGTTTATAGGTATTACCAATAGCCGCCAAGCTGAATATATAGCCCTAAAGTTAGGGGTAGAAAAGGCCATCCAACTGGGGCTAAATAAGGTAGTATTTAAGGTAGATAACCTAATGTTGGCAGGGCACATGAATGGTACTTACAAGATTAAAAACAGGGAATTGTGGCCGATTTATGATGAAATCAACCTACTACTTAAAAAAATAGAATCAGCGGCTTTTAAACATGTTACACGCGATAAAAACGTACAGGCCGACAGTGAAGTAAATCGCGTTCTTGACGAGCACGCTGTAAAATAGTATACTTCACCAGAGCCTGCTAGGTAATCGCTTAGTAGCGTTAGTTATTAAGAGGAAAGTCCGGGCAGCAAAGGATACGACAGTTGTTAACGGCAACCGGGAGCAATCCTAGGGAAAGTGCCACAGAAACTTAGACTACCTGTTACTTTCGTAGTAGGAAAAGGTGAAAAGAGTGAGGTAAGAGCTCACAGCCAGATATGGTGACATGTCTGGGGGGTAAACCCTGTTGGCTGCAAGGAAATTCGCATCAATAGTGATCCGCTAGCGAATTGTTTACCGCTCGATCATATGGGCGACTATATGACTAGATAGATGATTACCCTCGACAAAACCCGGCTTATGCGGCAGGCTCAACTAAAATCTCCCCTAAACGGGGAGGTTTTAGTTTGCTAGCTAAATTTACTTATTTAACAGCTTTTACTACTGCTTCGAAGGCTTTAGGTTCGTTTACAGCCAGTTCTGATAGTACTTTACGGTCTAATTCAACGTTATTGGCCTTTAAACCGGCGATTAGCTTACTATATGAGATGTCATGCAATTTAGCCGCATTGTTGATCCTGGTGATCCATAGACGCCTAATATCGCGCTTTTTGTTACGTCGGTCGCGGTATGAATAACGTAGGGCTTTAATTACACCCTGTTTAGCTTGCTTGAACGACCGTGTACGATCGTGTTGCATACCACGGGCTTGTTTTAGTATCTTTTTGTGCTTAGCACGGGCTGCAACGCCACGTTTTACTCTCATAGTTATACTCCTAGGGCTTTCTTGATATTCTTAGCAGTGCTACCACTAACTTGGGCATTGGTTTTAATGTTACGTTTACGGGCTTTGCTTTTTTTCGCCAAAATATGGTTACCAAACGCTCGTTCGCGTAAAATCTTGCCAGTCGGGGTTATTTTTACCCGTTTGGCAGTTCCTTTGTGGGTTTTTAGCTTTGGCATTACTTTCTCCTTATACTAACGCTCAGATTCCTACCGGCCATCTGAGGGGTTTGATCAATCGCAATTTCGTCACCGAGTAGGTTTAGGGTTTTGTCCATTAACTCGTTGCCGATTTCTTTATGCGCCATTTCACGCCCTTTAAAGACTATCATAATTTTAACCCGATAGCCATCTTGTAAGAACTTTTTGATCTTTCTTATTTTAATGTCCAGATCGTTAGCACCGATCTTTAGACCTAGCCGCATCTGCTTTAACTCGTTAGCTCTTGGCTTCTTATGGTTTTTGGCAGGTTCCTTCATTTTCTGGTACTGATATTTACCCCAGTCAATGATTTTTACCACAGGTGGGTCAGCTGTAGGTGATATCTCAACTAAGTCGACATCCGCTTCACGAGCTAGTTCTAGTGCTTTAGCGCTAGACATTAACCCTAGTTGCTGACCATCAGAGCCAATAACACGAACCTCGCTGTTGCGAATTTCTTCGTTAATCCGAACGTGGTTTTTTATCGTTGATCCTTCCCTGCTTTTGCTTGTGACTTTGTCTTGGTAGATAATAGCAAAAAATGTAGCGTAGCACAAGTACGTCTACTATCCATTACTTCATTCGGTATTGTAGAGCTTCACTGATGTGTTTATCTGTGACTATGGGGCTTTCATCCATGTCAGCAATGGTCTGAGCTACTTTAATTACCTTAAAATAAGCTCTAGTACTAAGATTCAGTTTACTAGAAGCCAGGGTTAATATACGTTGCGCCTCTGACGATAGCTTAAGTTTGGTAGATATATCCTTGCTAGATAACCCACTGTTGTATACGCCTGGTTTACCATATCTTTTTGTCTGTTGGCGCAAAGCTCTGTCAATACTGCTTATTGCGGCTTGATGTTGTTCATCACCGGTAGCTTTATATTTACTCAAGGTAGAATTATCGATCTTCGATACCGTGACTACCATATCAATTCTGTCTAACAGTGGTCCAGAAAGCCGTTTTTGATAATTAAGTATTTGGGTGGTGGTACAGGTGCATTCTTTGTCAGGATCACCTAAATGGCCACATGGGCAGGGGTTCATAGTGGCAATTAGCATAAAATCAGCTGGGTAGCGTACTTTATAATTGGTACGGCTTACAGTAATAGCTTTGTCCTCCAGTGGTTGGCGAAGCGATTCTAGCACCGATCTGGGATATTCTGGTAGCTCATCCAAAAACAACACACCATAATTAGCTAAACTGATATCACCAGGCTTTGGTTTGTTACCACCGCCGACAATAGATACCACACTGGCGGTGTGGTGTGGCGATTGAAAGGGGCGTTGTTGAATAATGTCATCTGTTATACCGGCTACACTATGTATTTTAGTGATAGAAAGCTTTTCTTCGTCTGATAATTCAGGCAAAAGATTAACAGCCACCTTAGCCAACATAGTTTTACCTACCCCTGGCGGTCCATTAAGTAAAATGTTATGGCGGCCGCTTATAGCAATAGTTAAGGCTCGTTTAGCCTGATTTTGTCCGCATACGTGGTCTAGAATTACTGGATCAATAGTTGGTGATTTTTTATTTGGTTGTTTAAGGTCATTTTGAATCGCCAGTTCACCTTTTAGATGCAAAAATAGTTGTCGTAAATCGGTCGCTCCTATAATATTGATACCTTTCACTAGCTGTGCCTGAGCCAAATTCTTTGCCGGTATAAACACCGTTTCAATGCCAGCCTTCTTGGCAGCTTCTACAATGTGTATAATACCGCGCACAGAGCGTATAGAGCCATCCAAGGCTAATTCACCCGCAAACAACTTATCTTTGACCTCCACAGGCCTTAATTGGCCATTTAGCATCAATACTGAAAGCGCAATAGGTAAGTCCAAGCCAGTACCGTCCTTGGGTAGCTCGGCTGGCGCTAGGTTAATGGTGATCTTTTTACTCGGGAAGTCTAAATCAGAGTTAGTAATGGCACTTCGTACACGTTCTTTGCTTTCTTCAATAGTTTTGTTACCCATACCGACAATTTGCATGCCAGGCAACCCCTTTTTCATATCGCCTTCGATTTCTACCAAAGCGCCGTCATACCCCATTGGTATCGCTGAGATTATTTTACTGACCATAGGCATTATATTATGCAAAAAGGCGCTGTTATGCAAAGTTGATTTTTATATAAAAATACGCTAAAATATAATTGTTGGGGCTGAATCAGCTTTAGACGTATAGTTAACATGCTACTTTGCAAGTCGATGAGAATCGTAAATCTATTGTAAATCCAAAAGTATTTGCAAAAGTAAAGGCTAGTTTCGCTAACTTGTTTAGCCAACCTGTCTTTGCGACAGTTGCTGCCTGAGTTGTAGCAACCATCCACGTAACTTTGCCAACATAGGCTAGGTGGGTGTTATATTTTGTTGGTCGCCAAATTTGTTCGCAGTGAGGCAAATTTGGTTAAATCTATCACGCGTTAGTGCTAGGATTTTGCCGGTTCTTAGCCCGCACTTTTACGTATAAAAAATCGGATAAACTTGTAGACGGGTAGTGTGAAATTGTGCGGACCCGAGGGCAGTGCTCGGCAGCTCCACCAAACTTATTTAGGTAAAATAAAGACGACCACCTGCGAGGAATGGTCGTCTTTTATGTAGAGTGTGGAGTTATTTTGGCTATTTTTTGTTTTGAGCCCCTGCATAAATATTTTATTCAAGAGCTACTCCTATAATAAGCCGTGTTTTTGCTTATGTCAATACATTTTTTTCATGATTTTTACGAATTTTTTGACTATTTTTAGACTGTGGAAAACTTATCTGCTCGGCTTTAACAACAATTACAAGCAAATACTAAAATAAATATGCAGCCATATATTATATGTATGACGCAGTCCACGGTTTTTAGTTCTATTACACAATTACTAAACAAACTTTAACTGTGTTTAATTTGTGGGCTTATGTATAATTGGTTGTTGATCATAATATGGCGGGCGTATATTAAGCAGACGCAGCACATTAATGCTTATAAGCTAATGACTTAATATGACGATAAACTTATATAAACACAACATTACATATACGACAAAATAGCTCATACTGAATCGAGATTATATTTCGAGCAATATATAACACACAAAAAACCAATAATTTATTACATGAATGTAATATTAAAAATTAATATTTTTTTGAATTTTTGAACACTAAATTTAAATTCGTATTTTTTAGAACCTACGTGTTTATTGGCAATTTTAAAAAACACAAAAAATACAAAACAATGTGTCCGTAAAAATATTAAAAATTAAATTGAATCAACACAATAAAAAATAGGTAATTTACTATACGTAAAATATCCAACATTTTGATTCATATTTTTATTCATGGTACTCAAAAAGTAGTTTATAAAATCACACAAGCTATTTAGCGTTGTATGTAGCACAATGTTGTGGTCATTACATCACTGGTATATTACATCTGTAAATACTTATGGTTATTATAACGATGTTATAAATACAACGAAGATCGGACTATAAACACTTGATAAATATACACTAGCATGCTAGTATGATGCTAAGTTTTTATTGGCAAAAATAAAGACAAAACAAAAATTAGAGCAGCTATTGGTAGCTTTTGGTTATCCATAAACTACTACAAATACAAAAACTACCAAAGCTCCGCTAACACTCCGCTATGAAAATAGCGTCGAGGGCTTGCGTTGAGCGCGCAGACCAGTGCTCGCACATAAAAATATCGCTAGAAGCACGATCTTGCGAGAGTTACGTTCCTCTTTGTGAGGAGCAGTCAACTAAACTTCTAGGGCGGTTTTCGGACGCGGCTTCAAGTCAGTTTAAAACGCCGGACGGTCACGATACCGCCCTGGACTAAACCATAGCGATAAATGGTATACTTTTTACATGATGAGGAAGGTTTTAGGAGTAGTTAGCATAGCATCTCTGGTGTTATTGCTCGGACTCCTTTTTTTTACAACTCCTACCCAGGTAGGACCACTAGGCGTTTTATTACTGTTTGTTCTTACATATTTGGTTTGCTTAGGCATATTCACGGCTGCTATATGGTATTTATCTAAAATCACGGCTAGTTTATTCAAAAAACAAGTTTTAGCCAAACCACCACGACCGCTAAGCGACAAGAAAGCTTACTATTTAGGTACAGTGTTGGCTTTTGTACCGGTGTTAATTTTAGCGATGCAGTCTTTTGGCGGTATTAGCCTGTTAGAACTTGGGCTAGTAGCACTCTTTGCCATTATAGGTAGTTTTTTGGTAATAAAACAATAATTCATAGTGCTAGCGGTTATGATACAATTAGATCATGAATCCAGAGCAAAATCGGGCATCTGTTCCTGCTGAGACACTAGCTGGTGCGGAGTCGATGCACCCATTACCAGAATTATCACCGGCTAACCCGGAAGTTCATCAGAACCAAGACAGGCAAGAAAAAGAAGCCAGCCATATAGCGACCGATGCAAGTAAGACTAGTTTGCCACCAGTGGCTACGCAGCCTGTTGTTCAAGCCAATGATCAGTCGCCGGCTAGTGTTACGGCCACTGCGCCTAGTACCGCCAAAGATACTGAAAGAATAGAAAAAGAATGGTCACAAAAAATAAAACAAACGTTGTCAGAAACCAAAGGTGACCCATATAACAAAGAAGAAGGCATCAAAGCTTTAAGGGCGGATTATATGTACAAACGTTATGGTCGCAAAATAGGAGACAGTAACTAGGGGGCGTATGCTAGAGTTCATGATGCCGGCCATTGTAGTATTGATAATTTGTGCCAGTATTGGTGCTTTTGCTTGGTCGCAATACAGCCGCAGCGTACGTGAATCAAAAAACTATGAACGTAGTTTAAAAATGATGCCAATGTTAATACATTTACCGCCTAGCACCGACGACATAGAAGGCGGTAATCGCGATGAACGTGACGTAACCGATGAAATGCTGGCACAGGCTCAGGTTATGTACAATATAATTGCATCCACAGCCATAAAGGGTTTTAAGGGTAAATTATACGGTGAACGTCATATGTCATTTGAAATTTTAGCTACAGAAGGCTTAGTACATTATTATGCAGTAGTCCCAGCGGTGTTAACCGAAGTAATAAAACAAGCCATTGCTGCCGCCTACCCAACCGCTAGGGTTGAAGAGGTAGAAGAACAAAATATTTTTAATAAAGCCGGCAGTATCAGTGGTGTTATTGGTGGTGAATTTAGTTTAAAGAAAGAATATGCCTACCCAATCGCTACTTACCAAGAAACCAAGCAAGACACCGCCCGAGCATTGCTTAATGCTTTATCATCTGCTACCAGACAAGACGGTATAGCCGTGCAAGTTATGTTTAGGCCAGCCCGGGATAGTTGGACGAAAACCTCTATAGATAAGGTCAGCAAGATCAAAAAAGGTAAGAGCTCAAAAGGTAATATACCCGGGGGTGCTTTTTTGGGTGATTTAGCCGAGATCTTATGGAAACCACCGGAGGCTAAAGATGGCACTAAGGCTGACGAGAAGCCGTTGACTGATTTAGAACTGTCAGAAATTAAGGCGATTGAAGACAAAACGCGTTACCCAGGCTACGAAACTATGATCCGCGTGTTAGTATCCTCGCCTACATCTGCTCGTTCGCAGGCTTTACTTAATAATATAATCGCATCCTTTGCGCTATTTGATTCACCTAGCTACAATGGCTTTAAATTTGCCATGGCTCGTGATATCGAATCGCTAACCACCGATTACATTATGCGCACATTTCCCCAAACAGCTAACCGAGATATTTTAAACAGTGTAGAATTGGCAACGATCTTCCATCTGCCAGATCAGCGCAGTATCCCAACTTCGCAAGTAGAACGCCAAATGGCCAAGCAAGTTGATGGTCCAGCTGAACTGATGGAAGGTGGTATATTGTTGGGTTACAACGAATTTAGGGGTGTGAAAAAGCAGATCAGGCTGAGCGATGAAGATAGACGACGTCACGCCTACTTTATTGGTGCTACTGGCTCTGGTAAATCTGTCCTGCTTAAAAACTTAGCCTACCAAGACATGATGGATGGTCGCGGTTTTGCGTTTATTGATCCACATGGTGATGCTGCAGAGGACTTACTTGGTATGGTGCCACCAGAACGTGTTGATGATGTAATTTACTTTAACCCTGGTAACTTAGAATCACCAGTCGGCCTGAACTTATTTGAATTCGAAACACCAGATCAACGTGATTTCTTGATTCAGGAATGTATAGCTATGCTATATAAGTTATATGACCCTGGCCATACTGGTATTATTGGCCCACGCTACGAACACTGGTTTCGTAATGCAGCCCTTACTATTATGAGCGATCCACACGGCTCAACGTTTATAGATGTACCACAAGTTTTTAATGATCAAGGTTTTACTAACGAAAAACTTAAATATGTGACTGATCAAACAGTGTTAGATTTTTGGTACAAAGAAATGGCGCAAACTAGCGAGGCCAATAAATCAGAGGTTTTAGGGTGGTTTGTCAGCAAATTCGGTGCATTTTTAAGCAACGAAATGATGCGTAATATCATTGGCCAAACCAAGAGTGGTTTTAACCTACGCGAGATTATGGATGATGGCAAGATTTTGTTGGTTAACCTATCAAAAGGCACTACTGGTGAGTTAAACTCACAGCTACTAGGCATGATATTTGTGATGAAATTCCAAACGGCCGCCATGAGCCGAGCCAGTATGCCCGAAGATCAACGCCGTGATTTTTGCCTGTACGTAGATGAGTTCCAGAACTTTGCCACCGATAGTTTTGAATCTATCTTGTCTGAAGCTCGTAAGTACCATCTAAACTTAATTGTGGCTAACCAGTTTATGACTCAGTTGACCGATAAGATCCGTGAAGGGATTATCGGCAACGTTGGCACTATTATGTCGGGGCGCTTGGGTATTACCGATGCCGAAATCCTATATAAACGGTTTGCCCCAACTTTTACGGCTGAAGATATGACAAAACTGCCAAACTATCAATGGATTGCATCGGTTATGATAAATAATGTGCCATCGGCACCGTTCAGCCTAAATTCGTTACCACAGATGGGCAAACCCAACCCTAACTTACAAGAATCGCTTAAAACATATTCATCACTTAAATATGGTAAACCACGCAAAGAAATTGATGCCCAGATACGTCAACGTCTAGGTGCTGGTGATGCCGCTAAAAAGTTACAAGCCGAGCAGCAACGAGCACTGTCTAGTAACATGTCAACGGAGAATCGGCAGCAGGGGTTCTTAGATAGTTGGATCGAAAAGAAGAAGCAACTTCAGCAAGAGGCACCAGTAGAACAGCCAGCACCATCAGCACCTACAGCTACGCCCGAACCCCAGACACAAAATAATAGTAGTAAAAAACACAACGAAGATGATGAGACTATCTTGCGCTTAAGATAGCTAGTTGAACAAAGAATTTATCAAAAACGTTTATACTACTTGAGTGTATTTGCTAAATCGTGTACAATTAGTTAAGAGTTATATTTTCTGCTAAAGTGAGGAATCAATGATAAAACAGAGAGACGATGGGTCGTATGACAGTTCGCAAATTCAAGTCTTGGAAGGTTTAGAGCCTGTCCGTAAACGCCCGGGGATGTATATTGGTAGCACTGGCTACGAAGGTGTGCACCATTTAATTAAAGAAATTGCCGACAATTCAATCGATGAAGCTATGGCCGGCTATGCATCTAAAGTAGTTGTTACGTTGCTAGCTGACGGTGGTGTTAAGGTAGACGACGATGGCCGTGGTATTCCGGTCGACAAACACCCTAAAACTGGCAAAAGCACGCTAGAAACCGTGCTGACAGTTTTGCACGCTGGTGGTAAATTTGGCGGTGATAGTGGCTACAAGGTGTCGTCTGGGCTGCACGGTGTAGGTTCAAGTGTTGTTAACGCACTATCTACCAAGATGGTTGCCGAAGTCCGTAAAGATGGTAAAATTTATCGTCAAGAGTACGTACGCGGTGTCCCTAAAACTAAACTAGAAGTTGCAGGCGAAACGAACGGTAGTGGTACTTCTATCACTTTCTACCCAGACCCGGATATCTTTAAAGAAACAATCAGTTTTGATTATGAGTGGGTAGTAAATTATTTACGTCATCAGGCTTTTTTAACAAAAGGCGTATTAACATCGGTTCTAGATGAACGCACCAACAACCGACAGTCATTTTACTTTGAAGGCGGCATTAAAAGCTATGTTAGGGAATTAAACATCGGTAAAGATGTCTTAAGCGATGATATTTTTTATGTTGAAAAGAAGGTAGATGATTCGATGATAGAATTGGCTATCCAATATAATGATACCTATGCAGAGACGCTTAAACCGTTCGCTAACAACGTTTTAACTCCAGACGGCGGCATGCATGTAATAGGCTTCAGAACGGCTCTAACACGCGTTATAAACGATTACGCGCGTAAAAATAACATGCTTAAGGAAAAAGAAGACAACCTTTCGGGCGATGATGTGCGTGAGGGACTTACGGCGGTTATTTTGGTCAAACTACCAGATCCACAGTTCGAAGGCCAAACCAAAAATAAATTGGGTAACCCAGAGGTGCGTGGCTATGTAGATAAAGTCATGAGTGAATATTATGCCTATTACCTAGACGAAAACCCGGCTTCGGCGAAAAAGATTGTAAATAAAGCAATTATAGCCGCTAGGGCACGTAAAGCTGCCCGTGCTGCCCGTGATAACGTTATCCGTAAAGGCGCATTAGATGGCCTTAATTTGCCTGGTAAGCTGGCCGATTGTTCGAGCAAGAACCCTGACGAATGCGAACTTTATATTGTCGAGGGTGATTCGGCTGGCGGTTCTGCTAAAACTGGCCGTGATAGCCGTCATCAGGCAATTTTGCCGCTGCGCGGTAAGGTTTTGAATACAGAACGTGCCCGTTTGGATCGCATGTTTGCTAATAACGAAATTGTAAGTTTGATTAAAGCTCTAGGCGTTGGTATCGGCGAACAGTTTAATATTGATGGATTACGCTATAACAAAATCATCTTTATGACTGATGCTGATGTTGATGGCTCCCATATTGCAACGCTGCTGATGACGTTCTTTTTCCGTTATATGCCAGAGGTTATCGCTGGCGGACATATTTATCTGGCTAAACCACCATTATTCGAGCTAACTCGTCCGGGTAATGCTGAAAGTGATTTTATTTACGACGAAGCTGACCTAGACCCGTGGCTAAATAAAAAGATTGAAGAGCGCCGCGCTAAGGGCACTAAAATTAATGAGTCCGATGAACGCTTTAAACAGGCTGGCTACAATGATCAGAAACGCTATAAAGGTCTTGGTGAAATGGATGCCACACAATTATGGGAAACAACGATGAACCCAGAAGAACGTATCTTGGTGAATGTTAAAGTTGAAGATGCCGAAAAAGCTGATGCGATCTTTACCAAGCTAATGGGTGATGAAGTTGAACCGCGTAAAAGCTTTATTCAGATGCGGGCAAAAACAGTTAATCTAGCGGATTTGGATGTATAGGGGAAAATATGGAAGACGATGCAAAAAACACAACAGCTATGACACCAGATGAACAACCGCTAGAGGGGGAGGTTGTAGAAAACACAACAGCCGTAGAAAAAGGTATAGAACTTCGAACTGTTGAAAATGTTATGGAAGATAGCTATTTGCGCTATTCCATGAGTGTAATTATTGACCGTGCTCTGCCTGATGTGCGTGACGGTCTGAAGCCGGTTCATCGGCGCATTTTATATGCAATGGATCAAAATGGCTGGAAAGCGCCAAACAAAACTCGTAAGTCGGCTTACATAATCGGTGAAGTAATGGGTAAATATCACCCGCACGGTGATTCTTCTATCTATGACGCTATGGTCCGTTTTGCACAGGATTGGACAATGCGCTATTGCTTGGTTGAGGGCCAAGGTAATTTCGGTTCGATGGACGGTGATCCACCAGCCGCTATGCGTTATACCGAAGCTCGTATGCACCGACTTGGTGGTGAATTACTAGCTGATATCGACAAAGAAACGGTTGATTTCCGTGATAACTATGATGGTTCGTTGCAAGAGCCGGTTGTGTTGCCAGCGGCTGTACCGAATTTATTGCTTAATGGCCAAATGGGTATTGCGGTTGGTATGGCCACTAATATCCCGCCGCATAATTTAAATGAAATTATTGATGCGACTATTGCGCAAATTGATAACCCAGATATCACCATCGATGAGCTGATGAAGTATGTCAAGGGCCCAGATTTTCCAACTGGTGCTGTAGTTTATGGCGGTGCGCCAATGCAGCAAGCTTATCAGACTGGTCGTGGCAGTGTTATGATTCGAGCGATAGCCGATATTGAAGAAACCAAAAAGAATCGTTTCCAGATTGTTGTCACTGAGGTGCCGTATGGCATTAACAAGGCCACCATGATTGAGAAAATTGCCGATTTGGTCAAGGATAAAAAAATCAACACAATTTCTGATATCCGCGATGAAAGCTCACGCGGTAAAATCCGCATTGTCATTGAACTTAAAAAAGATGCTTACCCAAAGAAAGTATTGAATCAGCTGTACAAGTTAACCCAGCTTCAGACTAGTTTCCATTATAATATGCTGGCTTTAGTTGATGGTATCCAACCGAAAGTTCTTGGATTACATGATATTTTGGCGGAATTTATCAAACACCGCGAATCTGTTATTCGTCGTCGCACTGCATTCGAATTACGGAAAGCGCGTGAGCGTGCCCATATCTTAGAAGGTTATAAAATCGCATTGGATCACATCGACGAAGTGATTAAAACTATTCGTGCCAGCAAGACTACCGAGGAAGCCGAGAAGAATTTAATTACCAAGTTTAAATTATCGGAAATCCAAGCAAAAGCTATTCTAGCTATGCAATTACGTCGCCTAACTGGTTTGGAACGCCAAGCTATCGAAGACGAACTGAAAGAGTTGCACGAACTAATTAATAAGCTAGAAGCTATATTAGCCGATGAAAGTAAGATTTTGGGTGTCGTTAAAGATGAATTGTTGGCGATTAAAAAACGTTATGGCGATGCACGGCGTTCTAAGATTATTAACCATGAACTAGGTAAATTTAGCGAAGAAGAGCTTATACCAGAGGAAGAGTCTGTTGTATTATTAACAACAGAGAATTACATTAAACGCACTAGCGTTAACGATTATCACCGCCAGAATCGTGGTGGCAAGGGTAGGCGTGGTATGAGTACTAAAGAAGAAGACGTAATTGACCAGCTTATTCCGGCTAATTCTCACGATTGGTTATCATTCTTTACTAACCGTGGCCGGGTATTTAAACTTAGGGCTTACGAAGTGCCGGCGGCTAGTTTGAACGCTAAAGGTGTAGCTGCTGTTAATTTATTACAGCTACAGCCGGAAGAAAAAATTACTTCTATTATTAAGTATGAAAAAGACGCGAGCGATGATGGCTATCTGTTTATGGCTACTACTCATGGTACGGTTAAGAAAACTGCCGCCAAAGATTACGCCAATATTCGCACCAATGGCTTGATTGCTATTAAACTAGACGATGGTGACGAACTACGTTGGGTCGCACGAACTACTGGTAATAATGACGTGATTATCTCCACCTCTGCTGGCCAAGCAGTGCGCTTCGACGAAAAAGACGTTCGACCAATGGGGCGTTCAGCTCGCGGGGTACGTGGCATCCGTTTGCGCCCGAGTGATACGGTTGTCGGTATGGATTTGGTATCAGATAATGAACAAAAATTGTTGGTGATTAGCCAAAATGGCTATGGCAAGCTAACTAAAGCCTCAAATTTCCCGCCGCATAAGCGTGGTGGTGTTGGCATGAAAGTCGCGGCTGTGACCACTAAAACCGGTCCAATTGTTGCAGTACACACAGTCGATCCAACGGCGTCCGAAATCATTATGATTTCTAGTAATGGCCAGACTATCCGCACACTCCTAAAAGATATTCCAGTACTAGGCCGAGCCACCCAAGGTGTGCGCGTGATGCGCTTAAACGATAACGATAGTGTCGCATCGCTTGGTATTATGCCAGAAGAAAAAGAAGAACAACAACAAGAAGATAAACCTGATTCTAGCAATAAATCGGAAAAGTAAAAATGGATATCTTAAACGCTTATAAATATATCATCGTTGTTATTGCTAGTTGGTTTGTAGCGCAGCTCTTAAAATGTGCCTTCCATTCTATAAAAACTAGACAGTTTAATTTAAAGGAAGCGCTTTTTACCTCTGGTGGCATGCCAAGTTCACATACAGCAGTTATAGTATCTATTACGACTCTTATTGGTCTAACACAAGGTCTTAAAAGCCCAATGTTTGGCTTGGCTTTCGCAGTAATGCTGATAATCTTTTATGATGCCGTAAAAGTTCGTAAATCGGTTGGCGACCAAGCGGTATTAATAGGCAAATTACTTAAAGAGCAAGGTTCGAAACTAAAGGCTCCACGGGTTGTTCGTGGGCATACTATAGCAGAAGCTTTTGCCGGCGCTAGTGTTGGTATAATTATAGCGTTAGTTGTATTTATTACAACATAAGAATTAAAAATAGGTGTTGACACATTGAATTTAGGCCGCTATAATGGCGTAAGTTTGATTGCGAGTGTGTTTTTAACTTTGGAGTTAGATCAAGCTATTAACGAACGTTAACAATTGAGTTGTGCAAAACAATCGTCAGTTATATTTTATGTGAGTTTTTTAGGAAACGAACACTTTTCGAGAATTATATAATTCTCATTTTTGGAGAGTTTGATCCTGGCTCAGGATGAATGCTGGCGGCGTGCCTAATACATGCAAGTCGAGCGGTAACAGGGTCTCACTGTGGTTCTGAATTTTTCGGGATCACTGTGAGATCGCTGACGAGCGGCGGACGGCTGAGTAACGCGTGGGAACATACCCCAAACTGAGGGATAACTGCCCGAAAGGGTAGCTAATACCGCATATGGTCTTCGGATTAAAGCTTCGGCGGTTTGGGAATGGCCTGCGTCCGATTAGCTAGTTGGTGAGGTAAAGGCTTACCAAGGCTACGATCGGTAACTGGTTTGAGAGGATGATCAGTCAGACTGGAACTGAGATACGGTCCAGACTCCTACGGGAGGCAGCAGTAGGGAATATTTCACAATGGGCGAAAGCCTGATGGAGCAACGCCGCGTGCAGGATGAAGGCCTTCGGGTCGTAAACTGCTTTTATAAGCGAAGAATATGACGGTAACTTATGAATAAGGGTCGGCTAACTACGTGCCAGCAGCCGCGGTCATACGTAGGACCCTAGCATTATCCGGAATGACTGGGCGTAAAGAGTTGCGTAGGTGGTTTATTAAGTGGATGGTGAAATCCGGTGGCTTAACCATTTGGACTGTTATCCAAACTGATAAACTCGAGAACAGCAGAGGTAACTGGAATTTCTAGTGTAGGAGTGAAATCCGTAGATATTAGAAGGAACACCGACGGCGTAGGCAGGTTACTGGGCTGTTTCTGACACTTAGGCACGAAAGCGTGGGGAGCGAACCGGATTAGATACCCGGGTAGTCCACGCCGTAAACGATGGATGCTAGCTGTTAGGGGTATCGACCCCCTTAGTAGCAAAGCTAACGCGTTAAGCATCCCGCCTGTGTAGTACGATCGCAAGATTAAAACATAAAGGAATTGACGGGGACCCGCACAAGCGGTGGATCATGTTCTTTAATTCGAGGCTAAACGATAAACCTTACCAAGGCTTGACATCCTGAGAAGCACCACGAAAGTGGAGTGTGCCTTTTGGAACTCAGTGACAGGTGATGCATGGCCGTCGTCAGCTCGTGTCGTGAGATGTTTGGTTAAGTCCATTAACGAGCGAAACCCTTGCAACTAGTTGAATTTTTCTAGTTGGACTGCTCCGGTAACGGGGAGGAAGGAGGGGACGATGTCTGGTCAGTATTTCCCTTACGTCTTGGGCTAGAAACGTGATACAATGGCAAGTACAATGCGCTGCGAAGCCGCGAGGTGAAGCAAATCGCACCAAAGCTTGTCTCAGTTCGGATTGGAGGCTGAAACTCGCCTCCATGAAGTCGGAATCGCTAGTAATCGCAGATCAGCATGTTGCGGTGAATACGTTCCCGGGTCTTGTACACACCGCCCGTCAAACCATGAGAGTCACCAATACCCGAAGTCCGTCTAGGCGGCCTAAGGTAGGGGGGATGATTGGGGTTAAGTCGTAACAAGGTATCCGTATCGGAAGGTGCGGATGGATTACCTCCTTTCTAGGGAGAATGATGACAAATTTACAGCAATGTAAGTTTGATCTAGGTCGGTCGTAGTTGTTTGATATTAAGCTTAGCAAACAACATTTCTGCTTTTGGCAGATGCGACTTTAAGCTATAAACTTTCGGTTTTTTGCACAACTAAATTGTTAACATAAAACAGTCCGTAAGGGCTGTTTTTGGTATTGTGGTAAAATATAACCATAACAGTACGAATGGAGATATTTATGAGAGAACCAATAATAATAACTGATGATTTGCTGAATCAGCCAGTCCCTAGTGATAAAATACCACAGCGATTGGCTACGGCAACTATTTTATTAATACCGGCGCAAGATGGCGTAGTTATTTTTAACGATCGGCCTGATACGTGGGGCACTTGGTTCCCATTTTATGATGATAAAACACAATTTGTGCATGATATGGTTTTTGAACCAGGCACTTATGGTGACTTAATCCGCCAGCAACAAGCAGATTTTAATGAACATGCTCCAGATGAAAAAGAACGGATTATGCGTCTTTTGAACAGGCTTAAAGAGCTGTATGGCGTAACTGCCACGGCTAAAAGTTTAAGTAGCTTAAAACCGTATTATAAACTTCAATTTTCTGCCACAGCTAAGATTTGGACACTATATCAAGTAGAATACTTTGTGGCTTATAATATAGATGATATTCAAAAAATATTTTCTACTAATGCGGCTATCAAAAAAGGTATCTTATCGTTTGACCATAACCCTAGTGAGCCATTAGAGGATATACCACTAACAGATAGTCTAGTCCATTTACTAGAAACGCCCGCAGCCATAGAGTCTGTAAAGAGTTTTTAATAAAAGAAGTATTTTATGACAACGAAAAAGACAACAGAAGAATTCCGCGTAAACGGCGAAGAATTATTAGGAAAAGTCAAAGAGCTAATAAAAGCTGGTAACGTGCGGAAAATTATCATTAAAGATAAAACCGGTAAAGAATTGATTGTAATACCAGTAACTGCTGGGGTAGTTTTGGCGGTATTAGCACCAGTGCTAGCGGCTGTCGGGGCAATCGCGGCGTTAGTAACAGAGTGCACAATTGTGGTCGAAAAAGAAGTTGAAGAAAGCAAAAAATAGGTGACTAGGCTAATTCACCCCTGGCCGCCAGTGTTTGATAAAAATT
>Ga0123354_10000486_pt1 | contig 39661 bp, 32 predicted proteins | sample TergutLab28metaG_2_FD_97872 | JGI IMG/M metagenome (GOLD analysis project Ga0123354, IMG submission 97872) | Labiotermes labralis P4 segment gut microbial communities from Petit-Saut dam, French Guiana - Lab288 P4 | ecosystem: Host-associated > Arthropoda: Insects > Digestive system > Gut ... | reverse complement strand
GGCGTGCTTTCTGTCAATGGCGCACAGCACAGATATAGGCCTCAGCTTGATAAGGCCACTCGGGATATTTTACGCTCACTTAATATTGATCGGATTTGGTAACTAATTCGGTCAAGTCAGGTATTACAACCCCAACTTTTGCTTCTCCATTTGTGCGGCTTCTGGTGCGTTATTGACACATCATCGATCATATGAGCTATCAGAAAGGCCCAACTGCTCTGTGCGCTCCTTTTGCCCTCGCAGTTGTAGCGAACTATCAACATCAAGGGGTTCGTCTTGCAATTTAAAAAAATAACCACTATCAAGGACCTCAACATTTTTTATTGCAAGGATCTTATCCAAACCGATCCGCTCTGCAGTAGGTTTGTCATAGAAGTTCATCCAGTGCACATAGGTTGGTTTGCCATCTTTCCAATAGATATCAGAGAGCTGATTATTCAAACTATTGGGAGTAAAGGCAAAATAGGGATGAAACAAAGTGATGAGACGCTTGAATAGATCTGTAAGTTCAGTTCTTCGGGAATCAAGACCAGAAAAATGGCTATAGGGGAAGTCAAGCATAAGGGAATTGTTCATAAATTTTGCACTCGCTCCCAAACGAAAACTAATCCCACAAGAGTCGTCATTATTCAACGATGAAAAAAACCCAAAACCCCGCCCCAACTCCAGAAACTTTTGATCACCTTCTTTGTTAACGCTTCTTTTTATCAAGTCCAAAAGTGCAATCTTACTTAGGTCAAAGTGCCTAATATCTTTCCTTTTTCGCGTAGGCGAATAATAGGTTGGTGATAGTTCATTTCCAAAACTACTAATGGCAGTAAGAATATTAAAAGATAAATCGACCATATTTTCTTCGCTTATATTTTGAGGGCACGCCCATAGAATAAGGCTATATCTTCCTCTCATCCAAACCTCCTTTTATAAGAACTACTTTAGTGGTTGATAAATGAATTTTATCCATGTTATTCCTTCGCGCGCAAACAAGTTTCTGACAGCATCTAAATCGCCTTGATTCATAAAGTACCAATTTATTGGAGTTCCATTCGCTGCAGCGAGCTGACGATTGGCTTGATCAATAAGACTTTGTGCACCTGTATTGGTAAACCAATCCTTAAATCCCCCATTACCATCAATGAAATGGGAGTAATCTCCCTTAGCATCGATCAACGTTCCGTCTACTATACCATCAAACTTTACACCATTTTCTACCCAGGATTCACCCGCCACTCCAGTAATTTGGGTCTGATAAGCCCGAGACAAATCACTCATGGATTCATTGACCGCTTGCCAACTACCCGATAACTCGCTACCTAATTCATCACTTTCTAGGGTGACTTCTCCAGCAGCTTCACCTCCAAATCTCAAAACCCCTGCCGCAGTAGCAACCGCAGAAGATGCCCATAGCTGAGCGGTGACACTCGCACTGATTAAAGCAGCTGGAGGAATGGTCGCCAAAAACAAGGTAACGCCAATACCTGCAAAGAGCAGTGCATCAGCCCAGGTAAGGTCATGAAACGGTGGACGATCAGGAATATCAAGCAACGAGGTGATGCCTGGCGGACAATGGCAGGAGTTAAATATATCTACTTTGCTCTGAAGTTGCCACTGGGCGTTTTCTAGTGCCAGAACACGATTAGTGTCTAGATGTGAATTTGCGTCTGCAATCTGCTGTCTTAAGTAGCTTAGCTGTCTTTGCGCATCTGCAGGTGTATAAGGAAATAGCGGCAGAGGCGCTATGCTTGTTTCTGGCATGCTAAGACATGACATGGCAGCTAGCCCTGTTGGATCACGAAATAGCAAAGGGTTGCTCTTAGCATAGCTGTAGTAGTTTGTGCCTGACTGGATGGGATCTGATGCCGTAAAGCGCCCTGTAAGCGGATCATAGGAACGCATTTGAGCAAAGTAGGTATCTGTTATGGCGTCAAAGCGATAACCCGTATAGCCAAAGGGTTGAGTTGCGCCCTGGTTGGCGGTAAGGTCTGCTCCGAACTCATCATAGACATAAGAGTCCGTGAGACCATGAGCCACCGATGGATACCACGATCACTCTACCGTGGACTGAGGGACAGCCTCCAGCATACACACCAACAGTGCAGTTCGGAGGCGTCCCCATCGGACGGATGCAGTTCCAGGGGCATGAGATCGCAGAGGCACGGCTGGGAAACGTTAAAGTCTTCGCTAGACAACCGTGATGTTTTCCTCCTTGTGTGGGGCTGTATCACTGCCGATGCAGCCCCCATTTTTCGTCTGCCATTTTCTGCCATTCTGCCATTTTCTGCCATTTTTTCAGCACTATCTGGCAATATCTAGCACTATCTGCAACGCTCTGACCTGCTGTTATTAAAAACTAAGCTTAAGTAACTGGTGCCGGAGGAGGGATTTGAACCCTCACGCCCTTGCGGACAACGGATTTTGAATCCGTCGCGTCTGCCATTCCGCCACTCCGGCTTAAAGTGAATCGGTGTTCCTCAGTATAACGTATCGAGCACAAACCGGGCTAGAGTGATGCGTCAGGAAAGCGGCAGCCAGTCGATGGCGCCATCTCTTTTGGGAAAAGCTTGCTCGGTGACGCCGACTGCAGCAAGCGCCTCGACCGCGCTCTCAAAGCGATAGCCAATCTCTTCTTTGCTGTGTGCGTCAGAAGCCAGCGTAAAGCTGATCTTTCGGCGGGCCAGCTCCGCCAGAAACAGCGGCGCCGGATAGAGTTCCGCGCAGGGCTTGCGCAAGCCAGCTGTTGACACCTCGCAAAGCAACCCTGCTTCTGCGGCAACGCGCGCGGCCTCAACATAATACTCCCGCGGATCCTTAGGCAGGTAGCCGAACTTCTTGGGCAGGTCAGGATGCGACATCACATCAAACAGCCCTGAGGACGCCGCGCAGCACCACGCGGTGAAGTACTGCTCCCACACCTCGTCGACATCCTTGCTGTCCCACAGCTCGATCTTGTTTGGATCATCAAAAGCCCAGTTCCCCAGCATGTGCACGCTACCCAGGACAACTTCGACCCCGGCAGCCCGCGCGTCGGCGACCGAACGCTCCGTCCACTGTGGGTCAATGTCGCGCCAGTCTGCCTCAGCTCCTATGACCAGGTTATCCGCAAGCGGGGACCGCTCGCGCAGGACCTGAAGCGCGGTGACATAAGACGGAAGCTCTCCCGGATACATCGACACCACACGGTCCGAATCAACCTCGTCAGGCAGGGGAAGATGCTCGGTGATGATTCCTCCAGCAAGCGAACTCGCCTCAAGGGTCGCCACCATCTCTTCGATACTGTGTTCGGCGTGGCCACACAGTACCGTGTGCATGTGGCAATCAGCGAGACGCCGAGGCTGCGCATAAACTTGCGAACTCACTTGAAGCGCCCCCGGATCTCAGCGGCAAGTTCATCGGCGCTCAGCTCGAAACGCGCGCAGGTTACGAGCGTATGATACAGCAGGTCGACCACCTCATAGCGCAGGTGATCATGATCGTTGTCTTTGGCGGCCATCACCACCTCGGTTGCCTCTTCACCGACCTTCTTGAGAAGACGATCCTCCTCACCCGTCAACAGGCGCGCGGTATAGGATTCATCAGTACTTGCCGTGCGGCGTGCCTCGATGATGCTCCAGAGCTCATCGATCGTCGTGCCGAGTGTTGGTGCGTCAGTCATACGTACTTCCTTCCAGTCTGCGGTAGAAACAGCTCCGGTGTCCGGTGTGGCAGGCTACGCAATCGCCGCCCTGCTCTACTTTGATAAGCAACGTGTCTCCATCGCAGTCATACCTGACCTCGCGGACCTCTTGTACATTACCGCTCTCTTCACCCTTATGCCAAAGACGAGCGCGCGAGCGCGACCAGAACCACGTCTGGCCGCTTGCCAGTGTGCGCTGAAGCGCCTCGCGATTCATCCAGGCGAGCATGAGCACGGCGCCATCGCTGATGTCCTGCACGATCGCCGGAATCAGGCCATCGGCGTTGAATTTCAGACCTGTGAGGTCCAGAGTGCTCCAGGCGTCACAGGTCATAAATTCACCTCGAGCCCCGCTGCCCGCAACGCCTCTTTGACCTCGCGGATACTGATCTCGCCAAAATGAAAGACACTAGCCGCGAGCACCGCCGAAGCATGCCCCTCGACAACCGCCTCTACAAAGTCTTCAACTTTGCCCGCGCCCCCGCTGGCAGTCACGGGAACTGTGACCGCATCGGCGACCGCACGGGTCAACGCGATGTCGTAGCCGTCTTTGACGCCGTCGCAGTCCATGCTGGTCAGAAGTATCGCGCCCGCGCCCAGGTCAACGACTTTGCGCGACCAGTCCACAACGTCAATGCCGGTAAGCTCGCGGCCTCCGTTGATGACCACTTCCCACTTGTCCTTAGCGGCGTCCGGCGCCTTTCGCACATCGATGGCAATGGTCAGGCACTGCGGGCTGTATAGCTCGCTTACCGCGGTGATGAGATGGGGTTCACGCACAGCGGCGCTGCCCAAAGAGACCTTGTCTGCCCCGGCGTCAAGCACTGCGGCAACGTCTTCGACTGACTTCATGCCACCCCCCACCGCGAGGGGGATCGTGCAGGCCTCTCTTGTGCGCCGCGCCAGATCCACCCGGGTGGGACGTTCCTCGTAGGTCGCCGTGATATCAAGAAAGACCAGCTCGTCGGCGCCGGCCGCTTCATAGGCAGCCGCCATCTCTGCCGGGTCGCCTACATCGCGCAAGTTAACAAATTCGATGCCTTTGACCACACGGCCCTCGTTCGTGTCAAGGCAGGGTATCACTCGTATTGGGTCCATCAGTTGTTGCTTCCTTTCTTCGCTTGGGTTCTTGTGACAAAACTACCCCAGGGGTGGTTTTGGCACGGGGGTTCCTGTTAGTGTGTTGATCGCTTCTTCAAGCGTAAAAACCTTCTCATAGAGCGCGCGCCCGATGATCACGCCCTCCACTGCCTCAGGCCCCAGGCATGCGGCGGCGGCTACGTCTCCGAGTGTCGCCACTCCCCCGCTTACCACCACGGGGAAACCCGCGGCGGCGGCTACGGCAGTATAAAGCTCGGCCTGGATGCCGCGCTGCATGCCATCACGGGCGATGTCGGTATAGACCAGATGGCGCAGTCCCCCGGAGGCTAGCGTGCTGACAAGCTCGGTTGCAGGCATCGTGCTGGTCTGCGTCCAGCCCTCAACGGCAACCAGGCCGTCGCGCGCGTCGACACCGGCTACCAGCGCGTCCGGGCCGAACTCTGCGACGGCAGCCCGGGCAAATGCCGGGTCATGGGCAAGCGTGCTGCCCAGGATCACGCGCGTCACGCCAACGTCCAGCAACGCCTTGACCTGCGCGAGCGAGCGCAGTCCGCCACCGACTTCGATCCGCAGATCCGGCAACTCAGACACGATACGGGCGATCACCGCAGTGTTGCGCGGTTCGCCTGCGCGCGCGCCATCCAGATCGACCACGTGCAGCCACTGGGCGCCCGCATCAAAAAATGACTGCGCCTGGGCAACCGGGTCGTCGCTATAGACCGTCACGCGCTCATAATCGCCCTGTGCCAGGCGTACAACGCGCCCGCCCAAAAGATCGATGGCCGGAAAAACCTGCATCACAGCGCGCCTTTCGTGGAGGGAATGCCGCTCACACGGGGGTCGATCGCCACCGCTTCACGCAGCGCGCGGCCAGCGGCCTTGAAGGCCGCCTCGATGATGTGGTGGCTGTTCTCCCCCGCAAACGAGTCCAGGTGAAGCGTGACCTCTGCGTTCGAGCAAAACGCGATGAAGAACTCTTTGGCAAGCGTCGTGTCGAAGGTGCCAATCATCCCAAAGGGAACCTCGACCGCATAGTGCAGCTGGCCGCGGCCACTGATGTCAACAGCAGCCAGCACGAGCGCCTCGTCCATCGGGATGAGTACGTCGCCAAAACGATGGATGCCGCGCTTGTCGCCTAAAGCAGCAGCAAAAGCCTTACCCAGCACGATGCCAACATCTTCGACCGTGTGGTGATCGTCGATCTCGGTATCGCCCTGCGCCTTGACCTCAAGATCAAAGTTGCCGTGCCGCCCAAAGGCGCTGAGCAGGTGGTCGAACACCGCGCTGCCGGTGGCGACAGAGATCGTGCCTGCGCCATCAAGGTTGAGTGTGAGCGCGATGTTGGTCTCATTGGTCGTGCGCGTGAGCGTGGCGATGCGTGCTTCATTCATGAGCGGCCTCCTTTGCTGACAGAATGGGGTCAGGCACCCTTTTGTCATGTGCTGACAAAAGGGTGCCTGACCCCATTCTGTCAGCAAGCGCCTGCAGGAAGCGGCCATTCTGCTCGGGAGAGCCGACCGTGACCCGCAGGCAGTCCGTGAGCCCCGGCGCTGAGGAGAAATCCCTGACGTAAATGCCGTCGTCGTCAAGAAGCCGGCGCCACACCTCGTGAGCTTCCGCTACCCTGAAAAGCAGATAGTTGGCCTGCGATGGCCAGACCTGCACTCCTCCAAGGGCGTCGAGCGCCGAATACAGCCGCTCGCGCTCTGAACGGATCAACCGTAGGGCTGGCTCAAACGCAGACCGCTCTTCGACGACCAGCTCTCCCGCCCACTGGCTAAAAGCGTTGACCGAATAGGGCATGCGCACCTTAGTCAAGGTAGCGATGACTTCCGGACGCGCCAGCGCATAACCCAGCCTGAGGCCCGCCAGCGAGAAAGCCTTCGAGAACGTGCGTAAAATCACCAGGTTATCAAAGCGCTCCAGAAGCGGCAGCACGGTTACTCCGGAAAACTCAAAGTAGGCCTCGTCGACAAATATTAAGGCGTCGCTTGCCTCCAGGAGCCGCACAATATCCTCTTCGCGGGTAAGCGTTCCGGAGGGATTGTTGGGCGTATCAACAAAACAGAGGTCAACATCGCCCTGGGACAGGCGCGCCGCAGCAGCATCGACGTCGAGAGCAAACGATCCGGAATCACGCGGGATCTTGACCACCTGTGTTTCCAGGGTATGCGCGTATATTCCATACATCGAAAACGTCGGAGGAAAGACCAACACACTGCGACCAGGCCCGCCCCAGGCGAGCAGCGTATCAAGCAGCAGCTCATCACCGCCATTGCCGAGGAGAATGTTTTCAGGCGCAACGCCGTTTTGCTCAGCAAGCTTTTTGCGCAGGTCGGTTGCCAAGGGGTCAGGGTAACAGCGGTACGCGAAGTCGCGCATGCCTGACTCGAGGCGCGCCAACAAGGGCTCCGGCAAAGTGAAGGGGCTTTCGTTAGCCGCCATCACCAAGTCCGAAGACGGGATCGCTCCATCATACGCTTGCAGCTCTTTGATCGCTCTACGAGGGGGCCGCACCGTCATCGCGCACCTCCTTTCACCCTGAGACGCGCCGCCTGCCCGTGCGCCCAGAGGCCTTCAGCAGCGGCAAGCGTCATCACATCATCAGCCTCAGCCCTCAGCGCGGCTTCAGTGTAGGACAGTATGCTCGACTTCTTCACAAAGTCGTCGACAGTCAAAGGAGATGAGAAGCGCGCAGTCCCCTGCGTGGGCAAGGTGTGATTGGGCCCGGCACTGTAGTCTCCCACCGCCTCCGGCGTCCAGGGGCCAAAAAAAATCGCACCCGCATTGGTGATCCTGCTCAGCAACGCGAGCGGCTCGCGCACCAGCACTTCCAGGTGCTCGGGGGCGATCATGTTCGACGCCGCCAGGGCATCTTCAAGGCTTGCGCAGATGAGCGCCACACTGTTGTCGCTTAGCGCTGCACGCGTGATTTCGGCACGGGTTGTCTGTCGCAGGAGCTGGTCGAGCTCAGCCTCTACGCCGTCTACGAGAGCGGCCTTCGTTGTCACCAGATATACCGCGGCGCGGGGGTCGTGCTCTGCCTGAGCCATCAGGTCGATGGCGACCAATTGCGCCTCAGCACTGTCATCGGCCAGCACCAGTACTTCTGAGGGGCCAGCGATCATGTCGATGCCCACGCTACCCTGCACGAGTTTCTTCGCAGCGGCCACATAGGCGTTGCCCGGACCGGTGATCTTGTCCACTGCCACGACGCTTTCAGTCCCATAGGCAAAAGCTGCCACCGCCTGTGCGCCACCCATTTTGTAGATCTCGGTCGCGCCCGCAATGTCTGCCGCAACCAGAGTCGACGCCACTATCATGCCGCTTGCGCCCGGCGGAGCAGTCACCGCGATCTCTTTGACCCCGGCAACTACAGCCGGCAACACGTTCATGAGTACGGAACTGGGATAATCTGCCCGGCCGCCCGGCGCATAGACGCCTACCCGGCGGATCGGGATGACCTGTTGTCCCAGGAGCACGCCATCGCGCGGCGTCGTGAACCAGGACTGTTGCACCTGGCGCTCGTGGAACTCCCGGATGCGGGCGGCGCAGGCTTGCAGGGCTTCCAGCAGGCAGGCGTCGACCTGCTCATAGGCAGCAGCGACCTCATCGGGCGTGACCCGGAATTCGTTCAGCGTCACGCCATCAAAGCGAGCGGTATATTCACGCACGGCCGCGTCACCCCGCTCACGAACCTCATCGATGATCTGGCGCGCCGCGTCCTCGACGCCTGAGTCTATCCCGCCGCTGCGCTCCAGAAGCGCTTCGGTCAAGCGCTGCCCTTGCTCAAGTACTATTCGTCGCATCATTATTGCCCTACCAATTCGCCCAGCCGGGTCGCCAAGGCTGCTACTCTCTCATCAGTGCGCGCCGCGACCGCATTGGCCACAAAGCGTGCCGTCGAGGGGAGCACCCTTTCTAACACCCTGAGATTATTTTCGCGCAAAGTCTGCCCGGTCTGAGTAATATCGACAATCACATCAGAGATGCCGATCAGCGGGCCCAGCTCGATGTTACCGTTGAGCTTCACGATCTCGACCTGAATGCCCCGGCTATCAAAGAAATGCTGAGCCAGCCGAGGATACTTCGTGGCTACGCGCACCGTGCCAAGCTCAAGGCTCATCTCATCAAGTGTCATCGGGCACGAATCCGGAGCGGCTACCACGAACTCGCAGGCGCCAAAACGCAGGTCGCACAACTGCAAGAGTGGAAAGTCAGCCTCGACCAGGATGTCACGCCCACCGATGCCGACGTCAGCGGCGCCCCGCGATACGTAGATCGCCACGTCGCTCGGCTTGGCGATGATCACGTCGAATTGATCCGTGCGAAAACGCAGGGTACGCCCCGGATCATCCAGGCCTGGCACTGATACGCCCGCCTGCTCCAACAAAGCCACACTATCTGCATAGAGCTTACCTTTAGGGATCGCAATTTTTAATGGCAATAACGATGCAGTCCCAGATCGTTCGTTGTTAGATGCAGCAGACTCTAGCTGTGACAGATCATAGACAAAACCGGCTGCCGGAAGCTCACGGTCAAACTGCTGCATCAGGGAATCGTAACGGCCACCTGAGCCAAGCACCAGGCTGTTTCCGCCTGCGGTCATCGCGTACAATTCAAAGACCATGCCCGAGTAGTAATCAAACGCAGGCAATAGAGAGAAGTCGATCTTGGCCTCACGCTCATAGCCAGCGTCTGCCAAAGCCTGGTAGTTAGCGCGGATCCGTGCCAGGGCTTCGCCGGCGAGCGGATAGGCCGCAAGCAGCTCCGTGGCTTCGTCCAAAGCCTCAAGACCGCCGCGCAGCGCCAGGAGCCGTACAAAAGCCTCCTTGCACGCTGTCGGCAGCGCGCTGGCATTGATCAGCTCGGTCACACGGATGAAGTCGCCGCCATACCAGGCTTCATCAAACGAGGCGCGCCAGGCATCCTGGTCGCTTGCCGCATCGAGTAGAGCGCGGATCACGCCCACATCGCTTAAGTGGAGCGCGAAATCCTTACACCCAGCTGCCCGCAGACCACCCAGCGCGAGCAGAAGCACTTCGCTGTCGCCTTCGCTTTGCGGCAGGCCAAAGCACTCGATGCCCAGCTGGGTAAATTGGCGCTCGCTGCCCCGCAAAGATTCCTGCTCGCGAAAAACATCCGCGCGATAGCGCAGGCGATAGGGCGGCGGCAACAGTGTGAAACGGCTCGCTACCACGCGCGCCAATGGGATCGTCACATCATTTTGCAAAGTCAGGAGGCGCCCATCAACATCGACAAAGCGAAAGGTATCACTGAGCTCAAGATCGGGAGAATTGGTTCCCCTGCGCAAAGTCTCGAGGTATTCAACACTGGGAGTCTCGACCAACTCATATCCGGCGTCAGCGAAATAGGCCCCAACGCAGGCAGAGAGCGCCTCGCGCTGGGCAGCTTCGGTAAACAATACGTCGCGAAACCCCCGGGGTTTAGGAAAAGCTTGTTTGGCTCGGTTCACTTTATGGTCCTTTCGTTGCCCCTTCAATGGTTACGTCTTTGGACAAACCATTAGTATAAATCTCTTACCGGTTAATCTCTCGCGCAGCAAATCGCTTGCTGAATACTTTATCACAGTAGAGTAGCAAAGTACAATACATGAGTTCTACTCCGCGTCTTACACACAAACAACGCAAAGTGCCGGAGAGACAACTCACTCCGGCACTTTTATTTCTCAAACGTATTGAAAGCGGGCTGGGCGCCTTGCCCATTTTCCTCCCGCTAACCCTTGCCTAACGCTCATTTCTTTGCTTACGTGGGTTCATCGCAATGAGAAAGCCCGCTACGGCTGGCAGAACCAAAAGGACAGGTATCAGAGTAGACGATACGCTATCGCTGGTAGCTGGGAGCTTCGCGGTCGGAGCCTTTGGCGTTGCCGTGTCAAACACACCCGTGCCCGGCACGGTCGGCTTAACAGGAGACCCATTACCTCCCGGCCTATTTGGATTGTTGGCGCCAGGACCACCCGTACTGGGACCACCTGTACCAGGGCCGCCCGTTCCGGGGTCTGTGACGTCTTCGATCCACTTTGCATAGAGAGTGACTGTCGCGGTCTCGCTTGTAGCTTCAGCATTACCTGCCAAAGCCTCCGGCTGCGCCTGCGCCTTAGCCTGAGCTCTCGCCCTCACCGGGGTGACCGGCGGCGCAGGAGACACGGGCTCAAAGACCTTGTCATTGGCAAAATCCCAAGGTATGGTAAGAGCCTCATCCTTGAACCAGCCGCCAAAGGTAAAACCAGGCCTGGTCGGATCGGGCGGACGGACCAGCGTACCATCCGGATTCACCCAGACAGAGATCACTTCACTACCGCCGTTAGAATTGAAGAAAATGTCTCCGGCAGTCGGAATCGGCGCATAGGTAAAGGTCGTCTCAAGGGAGCCATTAACAAAGGCGCCGCTGGTCGGACCCTCGATATTTTGAAGATAGTAACCATCAAAGACAAGCGGATCAAGCACGAAAGGCAGGCCGACTTTACCCGTCAAAACACTGCTTTCAGCAAGCTGACTGCCGTCGATGCTGACATAATTGGTCACGACCGTGCCCATCTGCGGCTGAACCATCAGCGTAAACGTTGCGTTGGGTCGCATGATCTCGCCGTTATTGTAGCGGTCAGTCGAACGGGCGGTGATATTTACCACCCCGTCGTTGAGCACCGTCACAAGACCGCTCTCTGGGTCAACGGTCGCGACGCCGGTGTCATCACTTTCCCAGGCAACCGTGGGGTCATCAACGGCAAACTCCTCACTGGGCGTAACCTGCTCAAAGCCAGCTTCTGACAGCGTAAAGGCCTGCGAGACCTTGGCAGTCGCGGTAAACGGAGCAAGGTCTGTTGGAACCTGGTAGATCATGCCATTATCGTCACCCTCTACGTCCCCGTTGTCCAACGGCACGGAAAGTGTGAGCGCCTGCGCAAGCGCCGTGAAACGGCTGCTGGCAAAGGTGTCGACGGTTGATCCGGGAATACGGACCGGAGTTGGGGTCGGCTCAGTTGAGCTGATCCCGTTGATCGCTGCCTCCAGGGTGTAGTGGGCCTGGGCGCTGTAATCAATGTTATAGAGACGCACGTCGGCGTTATTTGGTGTGCTCAGCGTGATCTGGGCGCCTGCCACCAGCGGCGTATCGCCACTGCCACCAGAAGTGTTGATCGGGTCAGAGAACAGCGCATCAGGGCTGTCCACGGCCTTGATAAAGACACGGGGGCCGGCTTCGGTTCCCAGCGTGTTACTCGGGACCGTAAAGCCCGGCAGCGTGCCATCGTTGTCAGCAACGATCTTGATGAAGGCGTTGGTGACCAAACCGCGGCAATTCTGCGCCGCTGTCGTGCTGAGAGGTTGCCCCAGACGGGTCAGGATCGTGTTGATGCTTGTAAGCTGTTGGTCCACGGTCGCAGTGACCGAACCAGCCTGTGGCTGACGCACGAGCCAGGCGTTGTCTTTCGTGTCTAGCACCGCCAGCTGGCTGCGCTCAGACGCAGCCCAAGTCTGGGTAAAGTCGCTCAGTGATTTATAGACAAGGACCTGAGTGGTCGTCATGCCCGAGGCAGTGATCGGAATCTCACCGGTCGCAAACACCGCGTAGCGATAGCCCGCAGGAAGCGTGAGATTCTTGAAGCTGGTCAGCTGCATACCAATGCGCTGACGTCCCGTATAGCCATTGAAGTTGAGCGCACCGTCAAAGCGCACGTCAGATGCCTGTTCAACTCCGGCTGTCGAGCCGTTGGGGCTCTCAAGCCAGATCGGGTCACGTAGCGAGCCGCCGCCCTGATTGAAGGTTAAATTCCTGATGTTGACATTGGCTGCCGGACCGATATTAATCAGGCGATAACCATCCATCAGAGAGCCACGGCAGTTCTCGACCGCCAGACCTTCAAGGTTGACCTGTCCGGTGCTGCCATTAACAAGGTTGACGGCATAGTTGGCAACTGATAGGTCGGCGCCACCCATATTTCTCACGGTGCAGTTCCTGATCAGAACGCTGTTGGCGCCGCTCGGAATGGTAAAGAGTCCGCCGCCACGGCTTCCTCCAAACACCTGTCCTGACGTCATCCAAGTGGCGCCGCCATCCCTGCTCCACTGCGTGGCGGAGGTGGCAGACGTCGCGCCGTTAGAGAGAGCACCCGCGCCATCCGCGTCAAAGATAAGATTCTGATAGCGCATGCCACTGTTGTGAATGATCATACGCTCCAGATAGGGCACCGGCGTGCCGGTCGCGCCAGAACGCCTCAGGTAAGGCTGACGCTTCATTACCACAGCGCCAGGGTTCAGACCTATGAGCGCCAGGTTAGAAGCGGAAAGATCAGTATAGTTTGCAACGCTGGTATCGGTATACGTGCCCGCGTCAACAAAGACGGTACTGTTCGCTTTCGCGAGCGTAGCGCCAGCATACTTGCCGCCATCCAGATAGACGACCGTACTTTCGAACACCGTCGAGCCATTGGCGGTACCGGTCGTGGCAACGCTGCCGCTCGCGCCATTGAAGGTTACATAGACGGTTGAACCATTCGGATAGCTTGAGTTCCGCGTTGCAAGATAGTAGTTGCTTTTACCAGTATAGGTAAGTGCTGACTCACGATAAGCGCCGTTATTAAATAACGGCGTTCCTGATTCGGGAGTAGCTTTGGGGAGCGGTGTGTTTGCGTTTACTGAAGCGGCAGCGCCAGCCGTAGACGCAAAAACCGAAACATTCGACAGCAGCAATGAAAGCATCACTGTAGCTGAGATGACTCGTGTTCTGATTCGCATCGGCTCTCCTTTCCTGGAATCTTCCAATAAGGTACGTAACGTACATTGAGCATAACGCTAGAAATTGTAACATACGTTTTAGTGATTTATTGAGAATTCTTATTAGTTAATATTTATAGGTTTATATTTGAGATTGAAATATTTATTGGATATATGATTTTCTGCATAAGAAGCCCACAAATAAATGACCGCCAGCTGATGACGACCCGCTACAATGGAGAACATGGATCTTGCGGATATAGAAATACGGCGCAGCGCGCGGCGGACGCTCGCGCTTGAGGTGCGCGATGATGGCCAAGTGATCGTGCGAGCGCCGCTGAAGATGCCACAAGCAACGATCGAGCATTTTTTGCAGGAGAAAGCCACCTGGATCGCACGAACCCAGGGGCGCGTGGCCCTGCGCCAGTTTGATGCTGGTGACGCACCCACCGAAGCCGAGATCGCCTCCTGGAAGTGGGCCGCGCGCCACGACCTAGCGCTGCGCCTGAACTACTGGGCGCCCCGTATCGGTGTTGATCCGGGCAAGTTGAGCATCCGCTGCCAGCATTCACGCTGGGGTTCTTGCGCTTCCGGCACCCGCACGATCAGCCTGAACTGCCAGCTTATGCGCGTCAGCGAAGAACTCCGTGACTATGTGGTCGTCCACGAGCTCTGCCACCTGCTGCAACCCAACCACTCGCCCGCATTCTGGGCGCTGGTAGGGCGGCAGCTCCCTGATTATCGTACCCGCCGCAAAGCCTTGCGTGACATCCACCTCTGGTGACAAGCAACATCGCCCCTCTATCCAAACTTTTTGCATCGAATTTTCGGATGTGTGGTGGGTTTTTGTCAATTAGAGGCTAAAATGAGCAGTTTTCGACGAAAAGGAGAAATTTTCGACCACACAACTGTAAATTTGGTACAAAAGCGACAAATAGCTGACAAGCACCCCTGGGGTGTTTGTCAGCTATCCAGCTGAGCATCGTAGAGAGCAAGCGCTACAGCCGCTTCCACCACGGGGACGGCACGGACGGCGATGCAGGGGTCATGGCGTCCTTTGATTGAGAGAGTGGTCGACTCACCTGTGGCAAGGTTCACGCTCTCCTGCTCTTGCGCGATTGACGGGGTCGGCTTGAAAGCCACCCGCACGATGAGCGGCATGCCGGTTGTAAGGCCACCAAGAATGCCCCCGCTGTTGTTGGTGCGCGTCCTCACGTCACCATCTGCGTCAAAGTAAAATGCGTCATTATTCTGTGAGCCGCGCAGTTGCGCCGCTGCAAAACCATTACCGAACTCAAGGCCCTTGACCGCCGGTATCCCAAAGATCGCTTGGGCAATACGGTTATCGATGCCCTCGAAGAGCGGATCCCCAATCCCAGCAGGCAGGCCGACTGCCGCGCATTCGATTACACCGCCGATCGAGTCCCCCTCTGCGGCTGCCGCCTCGACCTCTGCCAGCATCACAGAGTCCGCCGCCTCATCAAGCGTGGGCAGTTTATGGCGGGCGACCTGCTCGAAGTCCTCAGATGAAACCTGTACCAGATCAAAAGCACGGTCTTCAACAGCACCGACCCTCGCAAGGTGAGCACCGACCAGAATCCCACGCGCCTTAAGCGCTTGCAGGCAGATGCCGCCCGCAATACAGAGCGGCGCTGTCAGACGGCCGGAGAAGTGTCCCCCGCCCGTATGATCCTGGAAACCGTGGTACTTGACCTCAGCCGGATAGTCAGCGTGCGAGGGCCGAGGGATATCGAGCAGCTCCGCATAGTCCTGCGTGCGGACGTCTGTGTTGCGGATAAGGACCGCCAGCGGCGCCCCACAGGTCAGGCCATCCACCAGTCCCGAGAGAACTTCGGGCGTGTCAGACTCATGACGCGCGGTCGTGTGGTTCCCCTGCCCGGGCGCGCGCCGCGCCAGAAACGCCTGCAGCTCCTCCAGATCTACCGGCAGTCCTGCCGGCAATCCATCAATCACGACACCGATCGCCGCTGAATGCGACTGCCCAAAAAGCGAAACTTTCAGATTCGTGCCATAGTGTGAACTCATATGCTAGCCCTTCTCCTCTGATACTCGTCCGCCCAACGCTTCTAAATCCTCGAAGAATTGCGAATAGGACTTGTCCACAGCCTCGGCTCCAGTGATCGTGACTGCGCCCTTACACAGACGGGAAGCAACCGCTGCCATCATGGCAATACGGTGATCGCCCCAAGCGTCGATCGTAGCCCCGTGCAACCGGCGCCCTCCCTGGATCAAGAGGCCCTCGTCAGTCTCTTTGATGTCTGCGCCCAGACGGCCAAGCACGTCGCAGATCGCTGCCAGCCGGTCACTTTCCTTCAGACGCAGGCGCGCGGCTCCCGTAATGACCGTCTGCCCGCTCGCAGCTGCAGCAACAACCACGAGAGCAGGCACCAAATCGGGAGTATCATGAGCATCGATCTCGATCCCCCGCAAGGCGCCGCCCCGCACGGTCACCGCACCCTCGGTCTGTTTGATACGGGCGCCAAAACGGCACAGCATTTCAACTACAGCACGATCCCCCTGCAATGAATTCATCGACAGGCCTGTAACGGTCACCCGTCGCCTGCCTAGCGCTCCAGCACAAAGCCAGAATGCCGCGCTTGACCAGTCACCTTCGATAGCCACTTTTTCAGGAAGTCGGTAGGCCTGAGGACCCCTGCAACTGAAAGTCGTACCGTCAAAGCCAATGTCAACACCGCTTATGCGCAAGGCTTCCAACGTCAGGTCAACATACGGCCGTGACTCCAATGTGCCAGTCAGACGTAACGTGCTTGGGCCTGACAGCAGGGGCAACGCAAACAAGAGGCCGCTGATAAACTGCGAGGAAACCCCACCATCCAGACAGAAATCGCCCGGTTCAAGCTGACCCGCCAGGGTAAGCGGCTCATCGGTTGGCGCGCTCAACACGCAGCCATGCTTAACCAGCTCCTCATAGAGCGGTGAGAGCGGTCGCTGCGGCAAACGTCCACTACGATGAAAGCGCGCCGGCCGTCCAAGCGCAGCAACGATCGGCAGCAACAGCCGCAGTGTCGTGCCGCTTTCGCCGCAAGGCAGGTCGAACGGCTCCTCCAACGCTACTTGTCGTTGTTTGATCGGCCATACATCGAAACCTTGGTCGCAGTCAATCATATCGGCGCCGATCGCATTCAGGCAATGATAGGTCGCCCAGACATCTGCGGATGGACAAGCACAAGTCAGAAGAGAGATGTCCTCGGCCAGCGCTGCACAAATCAACATTCGGTGCGCCACAGACTTTGACGGGATAGCGGCAATCGTCCCGGCGAGCCCGAAATATGGAGTGGTAACCTCAACTGCTCTTACGTTCTCCATTGATTCATCACTACCTTACCCTCAGCGCTGACCGCTCCGATCAACTTCCTCCTTTACCTGCTTACCCTCTGCAAGCAGACCACGCAGGCGATCAGCGTCGTCTTTTTCCAGAGCTGCGCGATACTCCTGAATATGCTCGATGAAGTTATCCAGCTCGCTGAGCAGGTTGTCACGATTCTCAAGGAACAGCTCGGTCCACATGTTCTCATCAAGCCAGGCCACGCGAGTCAGGTCCTTGTAACTGCCCGCAGACAGCCCCTTGTGTTCACGGGTAACAGGGCTTTTCACGTAGGCGTTGCTGACCACGTGCGCCATCTGCGAGGTAAAGGCGATCACACGATCATGCTGCTCGGCCGTTACGACGGTCAGTCGGCCAAAGTTCGCTGGCTCAAGCAGGATTTTCACCCGCTCAAACAGCGCCATGTCATCAAAGACCGGCGGCACAATAAGCATCGAAGCGCCATTAAACATACTGGCGGTCGCATACTTGAAGCCCGAACGCGCAGTACCGGCCATCGGGTGGCCGCCTACAAACGTGAAGCCCTGCTCTGTAGCAAGCGCGAAGCCCGCCGCACAAACTGCCCGCTTCGTGCCACAGGCGTCAATGACCATCGTATTCGCACTGATCAGCGCCGCGTGTGCTTTGAGCCAATCGATGGTGATCTGCGGATAGAGCGCAATCAGTATCAAGTCGCATTCCGCCAGCCGTTCATCAGTAAGTTCGCCGTCAACTGTCCCGGAGAGCACGGCGTAGTCAAGCGTTTGCTTCGTGCGGTTACTCGCATAGACCGTGTGCCCCGCAGCCTTATAAGCCTTGGCGAACGAGCCCCCGATCAGGCCAAGCCCGACAACTCCGACCTTCATGCAACAGCCTCGCGAACCTTACAGACCTTAGTCGCCAGCACGTTGAACTGCTCGGGCGTCAATGACTGAGCGCCATCACACTTCGCATGCTGCGGGTCGTTGTGGACCTCAATGATGAGGCCGTCAGCCCCGCAGGCCGCCGCTGCCAGCGACATTGGCTCGACCAGGCGCGCCATGCCGGTCGCATGACTCGGATCGATGATGACCGGCAGATGGGTCATCTCATGAAGCATCGGTACCGCCGAGATATCAAGCGTGTTGCGGGTAGCGGTCTCATAGGTCCGTATGCCCCGCTCGCATAAGATGATCTGGTCGTTGCCACCGGCCATGATGTATTCGGCGCTCATAAGCAACTCTTTGAGCGTACCCGCGATTCCGCGTTTGAGGAGAATCGGCTTGCGCAGCTCACCGAGTTCTTTGAGCAGCTCGAAGTTCTGGAAGTTGCGGGCGCCCACCTGGATCACATCGACGTTCTCGAAAAGCGGGATGTTTTCAGCGCTCATGAGTTCGCTCACGATGGGCAGCCCAGTTTCCTTTTTGGCTTCCAGCAAGAGCTCTAGGCCCTCGGCCTTCATGCCCTGGAAGTCATAGGGCGAAGTGCGGGGCTTGAACGCGCCGCCACGCAGCAGCGTGGCCCCCGCGGCCTTCACCGCACGCGCCACGGTCAGGATCTGCTCGCGGGACTCGACCGAGCAGGGCCCGGCGATGATCTGGAAGTTACCTGCGCCGAATTTCACTTTGGCGTCGCCCACTTCGACGACCGTCGAATCCGGATGGAACTTGCGGTTGGCGCGCTTGAATGGCTCGGTGATGCGCTTGACTGACTCGACAATGTCGAGACTTTCGACCAAGTCGGCGTCGACTTTGGTCGTGTCGCCGATCAGCCCGATGATGGTGACCTCGTCACCCTGTGAGAGGTTGGTCCGCAACCCCTGCGAATGGAACCACTCGATAAGGCTATCGATTTGTTGCTGGTCCGTACCTTGTTTTAACACCGCGATCATAGAGGCTCCTTCCCCTTGGCAGTACAATGGTGCTTAATAGGATAGCAGAAAAAATACTCAGGCGTGTTGTAAGTCAGACAAACGCATAATTACAACCGCTCCCAAACTGATAGCTCCACCAACCAGCAGAACCATGGTCAGCGGTTGCCTAAAGAAGAGCGCGCCCCCGATGCCTGCGGCCACGGGCTCGAGCATCGCGGCGATGCTCGCATGCGCGGAGTCGATGTGCCGCATGGAGAGCAGATAGGCCGAGAACGGCAGGATGGTCGAGATCGTCGCCAATAGTATCAGTTGCAACAAGTGCTTGACCTGCAAGAACGGCGTGATGACCCGAGTCGGCCCCAGCACGACCAGCCAAAGGATTGCCGCGATCACCAGGCCATAGAACAACAACGTGAATGATCGATAATGATCATTGCCGACCTCGCCCATCAGCGTATAGAGCGTGAAAAACGCCGCGTTGCACACGCCCCAGATCAAGCCGGTATGGGTCAACGTGATCCCCTTGCCGCTGAACAAACCTATCGCCAGCGCCTGTCCCAGGATCGCGACAACAGCGGCGACTGCGGCCAGCAGCCTGACCTTGCGCTTGAAAAGCACGGCCCCAATGACCAGCAGGAAAACCGGCGACAGATATTTGAGCAACGTGCCCAAACCCGCGCCGTTTACCCGGATCGAAGAGAAATACGTGAACTGCATGCCCGCGGTGGCAATCAAACCATAGACCAACAGGAAACCCAGCGAACGCGGGGCGACCGGTACCTTGAAACCTTTGCGACGATCAAAGACCAACAGTCCCAGCCCCAGGATCAACGCCGAAGAGAGTGTGCGGGCGCCTGTGACCACCATCGGATCAAGGCGCATCCATGTCGAGATCAGCCCCGCGCCCGCCCAGCTAACGCCAGCTACCATGGCCAGCGCATAACCCCGCAACGGGCGCATCGTGGGTGAGCTCGCCATGTGGCCTACGGCGTAAAAAGCTTGTTGAGGGCATCATTGATATCCATGCCCATGACCACCTTGTTGTTATTGACAATGATCACGCGCGCCAGCTGGGGGACCGCGTTCTTCTGCGCTTTCAGGAACACCGGCTGCACGTACACAATCGATGAGGCCACCGGCAGAATCTCCACGCTGCCCATGATAACGTTGGATCCACTCTTGTTCCAGAGAGCAATCTGGGGAGCGATCACCGGATCCTGGTTGATCTGGGCGCTCACTTGCGCCGCGCTAAGGATCGCATGGCCCTTGGGCAGCTGAAAGACCGTTAGCTTGCCGTAATTACCCGGATCGCAGCCAGCGGTCAAAAGCCCGCTCAGGTTTGGGGTACTGGCAGGAGAGAAGGTCTGCATCATATGGATGCGTAGCTGTTTGGACTCGTTCGCGATGGCAAGCATCAGGTAAGAGGCTGTCGATTTCTTTCCGTTGGCGTCTTTGGAAACCTGCCACAGGTCCTCCTGGTCATAAAAGGTCATGGGGTTGGTAATGTGATAAGTCAGATACATCTGCACCTGCGCATCAAACGCACGCTTGGGATAGAGAAAGTGAGCAGCTAGCGCTGGTGGGATTTCACTTTGCGGCGTAATCACCGCCGGAAAGATTTTTGCCCAGGCATCGCGGATCGGATCAGCACCGACGGCATAGAACTTCGTCTCCCCCGTTGTGGCATCCACCACCACCTTCACGGAAGCACGCAGATAGTTCTTACCCTGATCAGTACCGCTTGAGAGTTTCTGTGAGTACGGGAATGTCGAACTGGTAGTATAGCCGTCCAAAACCCAGTACGTACGCCCATCAACGATCGTGGAAGAGGGGTTCTTGTCATAATTAAACCAGGGCGCGATCGCCTGGGCACGACTCACGATATCGCGGTTATCCACTACAACCGAATTAGGCTTTAAATAGCCAGAAAAAAGGAAGTTTGCTGAACCGTAATTGATCGCCCAAGCAATACGGCGGATGATACCACCGAACTTCACTCCCGTGATATCCTTCGCCCGATTGGTAGCGCTTGTATTGCCTATTTTAGGGTAATCAAATTCATCCAGCTTTGTGCTCGTGATGATATAGTTGTTCATGCCCGGGCCAAAGTAAAGGCGATGCTCAGCATGAGCTAAGCCGCGCATAACTGTCGTGGTTGCCTCTTTTGAAGCCGACGGAGGTACACCGCCTAAGGCAAACTGCAATACACCCTGGCTCGACTCGCTCACTGGACTAATCGCTGAACCATAACCGTGGGTATAAATCAGATGAGAGTTGATCCAGTTGTTCATGCTACTGGGCAGACCCGAAGTGTTCACCAGGCGCGATGAAATCAACATCTGTTGCTGAGCGCCTTTCGCATCGATGGTGTAACGATCAGTCATCAACGGCGCGAGACTGTAGTAAGGCCGGATCTGCTGAAGTTGGTTGAAAGCCTGTGTAGCGATCTGCGCTGAAGCCGAATCACCCCAGAAGCACACATCGCTGAGCTGCCGCTCAGCCTGTTCGCGATTCTTCTTGGAAATACTCGCTTGAGCTGCATATTGGGTCGTTTCCACGCTGTTGAGCGCGAAGGCTTTACGGGTCATCTGGATATTGCTGGCAATATAGGGTCGTTCCAATGTTGCTTCATTTGGCGCGACCACATAGGCTTGAACAATCCGCGGAACCACATTGACTCCAAGCACAATGAGTGCGACCCAGACTATCGTCGACCAGATAGGCAGCTTCATCTTATGCGAGCGCGCTGTCAAAACCAGGATAACCGCCAGCAAGATGCCCGTAATGACCAAAATGATATAGACTGGCACCCGCACACGGGCGTCAGCATACGTCGCCCCCGTGATCAGGCCTTTCGAAGAGAAATCAAGGTTAAAAAGCGCCAAGAGGAAGCCTCCGACCCCACCGATTACGATATAAAGCGCAGCTAGGACAGAGATTGCAATCTTCAAGTCCCATTGCTGTTGGTTTAACGCTTCCCGTATCTCATAACGTTGCGGAATGAACAGCGCTGCTAATACTAACATCGTTGCCAAAACCAACAAGCCAATAAGCCAGTTGTAGAGTACCGACAACGCAGGCAATGTGAACACAAAAAAGCCTGCGTCCATCCTGAAGAGTGGCTCTGTGATCCCGAAAGAAGACCCCGCCACTGCTAAACGGAACGTGATCCAATTGCTTGACATCCCAACACCACTGATGACCGCTAATGCCAGCGCGCTCCAAGTTGCCATTTGCAGCGGTTTTTTCTCTGCCCCAGCAAGGTGACCGATAAAGCGCACCGAACCCGAGAGGATCACGAAAGCAATAAGGGTGCAAGCAAACATCGTCGCCACCTGGGAGACGATGCGCCCAATAAACACCCCTTGCTGCCCAAGTGACTTATACCAGAGGTAATTAAGCCAGAGTCGGGAGAGCCCATAAAGAGTCAGAAGAATAAGAAGGACGATTACTGTGACAACAATAGTCTGCAGTATTCTGCGTGAAAAACGCTGCGTCTTTTTTGCACCCCTTGGATTTTCCACGCCTTTTGTGGTCCGCGACGCCATTACCGACCGTTACTTCTGGCCAAGCGCGCTCAACGCATCGTCAAGCGTGAGGCCCATCGCCGTTTTGTTCCCATTGGCAACGATCACGCGTACCAGCTGTGGAACAGCATTTTTCTGCGCCTGTAAAAATACTGGCTGCACATAGATGATCGAATCTGTTACCGGCAAGATCTCCATGCTCCCCATCGTGACATTCGAGCTGCTCTGCTTCCAAAGCGCAAGCTGTGGGGCGATTGTCGGATCTTGGTTGATTAGAGCGTTTACCTGCATCGCGCTCAAGGTTACATGTTCCTTCGGTAGTTGGTAGATTGTCAGTTCACCATAGTTGTTCGGATCGCAACCCGCAGTCATCAAGCTGATCAGGTTCGGGGTGTTCACCGGCGAAAATGTCTGCATCAGATGAACCCGTAGTTGCTTGGAATCGCCCGCATCTATCAGCATCAGGTAGGAGCATGCTGAGTTGCCCCCATCGGCCCCTTTCGACACTTGCCACAGATCTTCCTGATTATAAAAGGTCATCGGATCAGTTATATGATACTTCAGGTAGGTAACTGCTTGGGCATTGAAAGCGCGTCGGGGATACAAGAAGTGCGCCGCAAGGCTCGACGGAATTTCGCTTTGTGGTGTGATAACAGAAGGGAATATCTTTGCCCAGGCATCTCGAATTGGGTCGTCGCCAACAGCGTAGAACTTCGTCTCACCCGTTGCCGCATCAACGACCACCTTTATCGAGGCGCGGACGTAGTTTTTCCCTTTATCGGTACTGCTTGAATCAGAACCACTAGCCAGTTTCTGGGAATAGGGGAATGTCGAACTGGTCGTATAGCCATCCAGAACCCAGTAAGTACGCCCGTTAACAATCGTGGAGGACGGATCTTTACTGTAGCTGAACCAAGGCGCAATCGCATTCGCACGGCTCACAATGTCACGATTATCTACCACAACTGAATCAGGTTTCAGGTAGCTTGAGAAGAGAAACTTCGTCGAGCCATACTTGATTGCCCAGGCGATACGGCGAAGAGTGCCTCCGAACTTTACCCCCACGATGTCTTTTGCGCGATTAGTCGCACTGGCAGATCCAGTCTTTGGATAGTTGAACTCGTCCAGTTTGGTGTTCGTAATGATATAGCTGGTTAACCCGGGACCAAAGTAAAGTTTCTGTTGCGCTTTTGCCAAGTGAGCAAGTCCTGTCGACGCTGTCGATGTTGTATCCTGCGAAACCGTAGGCGGCACTCCGCCCATTACGAACTGCAGCATCCCCTGGCTGGTCTCGCTTACCGAACTGACAATCGAACCATAACCATGCGTGTAAACCAGATGGGAATTGACCCAATTGTTCGCCTTGCTTGGCAACCCTGATGTATTGATGAGACGCGACGAAATCAGCATCTGCTGTTGCTTGCCACCAGGAGCCACAACGTAACGATCGGTCATCAACGACGAAAGGCTATAATAGGGCCGAATCTGCTGGAGCTGATTGAAAGCCTGCGTCGCAGCCGCATTCGAAGTACTGTCTCCCCAGAAAGCCACATCCCGCAACTGCTCTTTTGCCTGAGCACTCTTTGCCTGCGGGATGCTGGTAAGTGCAGGATAGTTGGTCGTCTCCACGCTATCAAGCTGAAACGCTTTACGGGTCATCTTGATGTTCCGGACAATATAGGGACGTTCAAGCGTAGGCTCATTCGGCCCCACTACATAATACTGGACAATTCGTGGCGCCACTTGTGTTCCAACAAACAAGAGTATTACCCATATCAACATTGAATAAACCGGCAGTTTGAGCTTGTGTGAACGAGCAGTCGCCAACAAGATGATTGTCAAAACAATGCTGGCAATGATCACGATGATGAACACAGGCAAACGCACATGAACATCGGCATATGTCGCACCAGCCACTATGCCAGCATTAGAGGAATCCAAACGGAAAAGTAGCAGTAGATAGTGAGCAGCCCCGCCAATCAGCACGTAGAGCGCGGCCAGGACAGAGACTGCGATCTTCAAGTTCCAACGCAACTTATCCCATACGGTCTTTATATCTGCGCGTTGCGGGATTAGCAAAGCCACAAGGACCAGGATAGCAGCAGTACTTAGGAGGCCGATAAGCCAATCATAGAGTACGTTGAGTGCCGGTATCACGAAAACAAAGAAGCCTGCGTCAATTTTAAAGAGCGGGTCGGTGACGCCAAAAGAAGCGCCTGATACTGCCAGGCGAAACGCCATCCAGCTGCTTGACATACCTACCCCGCTGATAACTGCGAGCACCAACGCGACCCAGGTAGCAAGCCGCAAGAGCCTTTTGTTCACCCGTGCCACACGGCCAGCGAACTGTAGCGGGCCACAGAGCATAATAGCGGCGATAGCGCTACAAGCAAGCATCGTGAGAGCCTGAGCGATGACCCGGCCGATGAACACTTCCTGCTGCCCCAGCGATCTGTACCATAAATAATTAAGATAAAGCTGCAGGAACCCATAGAGCGCGAATGCAGCTACAACAATCACAGCCACGATAATGATGATACGCAAGACTTTGCGCTCCAAGGAGCGCAGGCTCTTTAAGACTTCAACGATCTTAGCCACCCATATCGTCACACGCTGAGTTACCCGTTGGGCAGTTGAGCGTGCCATGTTGGCAAGTTTCCCACGAAAAAGAAGTATCTTTGACTCGTTTGGCATGAACTCTGTGCTTCCTACTCTACAACTGATGCATCATAAACATCGAGTTAGTAACCGACGGGCATGATACCGAGACTGATGTATTCGTTTCCCCATAAACGCTTCTCTTCAGTATAAGTGGCACCTGCTGGCATAACCGGATTAGTTACCAAACCTTTTCGTAGCTTGTCACTTCTTAAGTATGTGCGGTATCTCGCGCTCAGCAACACCAAATGCTTGCCAAGCTTCTCTGTATTGAAGAAGGCCTTGGAATATGTAGAGATCTTCGGGAGTAGTTACTTTTATATTGCCTCTGTTACCTCTTACTAGCGCTACCTGCCTCCCCAAACTCTGCATAAGCGTGCAAGAATCAACAATACCTTCGTACGCTGGATTAGTTGCGCGCACCTGCTCGTGCGCTTCGAGGATATCATGCAAATAAAAACTCTGGGGAGCTTGGGCAGTAAAGAACCTATCCCGAGGGACCACACCCTCGATAACGTTCTCCCCATTACTAATAATGGGCGTTTCGAACATGGCTGCAGCAGTGACTGCTGAACCATGCACTTTCACAGAAGTGATATTTTCACTGATGATTTCATCTGTGATGCAAGGACGAACACCATCGTGGATAAGCACAATGTCTTCAGGCGAACAATTCTCCCGAACAGCCTGTAGCGCGTTATAAGTCGACTCTAACGCAGTATCTCCTCCGACCACCACCTGCGCTACTTTACGTAACATGCCTTTTCTTACGATTTCGCGTAATGATTCAAGATAGCCAGCTTTGCAGGAGATATATATCTCATCGATCTCACTATGATCTTCGAAGTTCTCCAACGTATATTGAATAATCGGCGTTCCATCGACCTTGATGAACTGTTTTGGGATACCCGTACCCATCCGAGCGCCACTGCCCCCTGCGAATATGACTGCAATATTTTTACTCAATGCGTTGCTCCTCTGCAAATTCTATCAAAGATTCAGGGCTTCATAATAGGAGAGCATCCTATCAACGCCCTTCTGTAGCGTAACACGTGGCTCCCACCCTAAACAACGGAGCCTGCTGTCATCCAAGGCAATAAAAGAAGCCGGGTTATAAGAGCGATCATTGCTTTTCGCCTCTTGCACGCTGACCTTAAGCCCTTTCTCAGGGCGAGCGGAGGCAAAAGCTTCTGCCAGTTGCCGTATCGAAACGCTCCCCTCACTGTCCGCAATATTATATGCGCTATCGGTACCCTTGAGTAACACGAAGAAGAGCCCTGCCACGGCGTCAGAGACATACGTGTATGACCTGATTGAGCTCCCGTCGCTTTGCAGGACGATATCTTCACCCCGTAACACATTCGCAGCGAAATCCGCTTGGACCCTGCCATCGTCAAGCGCAAGCCCTGGGCCATAGACATGCCCAAAACGGGGCATCCGGCATGTGATATTGAATTGTGCGTTATAAGCGGCACAGATCGTTTCTGCCGCACGCTTGCCTTCAGAATAGCAAGAACGAGAATTGAGGATATCTATGAACCCATAGTCATCTTCCTGTATCTTATCAAGTTCGCTTGAGACAGTGCCATATACCTCAGAAGAGGACATGAGCACAAAGGCCTGGCTCCCTTTTTGTACAGCAAGGTCAAGGAGGTTGAGCGTGCCCACAAGATTCGCTTTGAGCGTATCAGTCGGGGCAGATGCGTGCGCGCTGGGCCGTGCAGGACTCCCACCATGTATGATGAGATCAATCGCCTCAGAAACAACCACCGGTTTGCACACGTCCTGGACAAGGAGCTTGATATCTTCCCGATCAAGAAGCTTCCCGAAGAGCGCACACGCTTTCTTTTCATTGCGCACCAAAGCAAGAACCCGAAGGCCCAGGGCGTGTTCATCATTGAGAGCTAGCAACGTATAGACAACGTATGAGGGAATCATTCCACTAGCGCCCGTCACCAAGATGGTCTTGCCCCGAAACTCTCCCCAAGGAAGCTCCCAGGAAATGATTTCCTGAATGTCCTTACTTTGCAGAATATCCTTAATCAGCATCTAAAATTCTTTTCGAACCTATTATCGGATCTTCACCTTATCAACGCTCAACGCATAGTCCATTTTAACAATGCCGGAGCCAATGAATTCATCCTGCTTAACAACAAAAGGCACTCTATTGGCATAGTCTTGATGCAGCATCGAATTCGCGCTCCAAAGCGAACCGCTGATCTGATATTCTCCTGCTAACAGCCGTGGATGTTTGACACGAACTCTTATAGTATGCGTCCCTACTGATGAGTCAACAATGTTGCTCGCGTCTTGCTTGTCACTACCGAAGATTTCGATCTCTTCAGCATTGGTCAAACTGAAACAAAACCGAAGCGTCTCAATTGGCTCCTTGATAGTATAAGTGAATCTGAAGACGATACTCTCACCCATCTCGAAAGTGGGGATATCATTTTGAATGACGCCCCCCATTTTAAATTTTCCGGTAATAAAGATATCTGATTTGACTCTCAGTCCTTCAGCTTCTACCTCTTCGCGTGCCGCTGCGCGCTGCCTAGCACGCTCCAATCGCAAGTAATCCTCATACTCCTGAACAATCGGACCAACTTCACCGTAATTTTGCAGAACGCCTTCTTTGATCCACATCGCTTTTGTACAGAATGATTTTACCGTCGCAAGCGAATGACTCACAAAAAGGATCGTCTTATTCGCTTTTCGAAACTCGTCCATTTTCTCTATGCATTTAAGTCTGAAAACGTTATCACCGACTGAAAGCACCTCATCAATAATGAGTATATCTGGGTCGATATTTACGGATATCGCAAAGCCAAGACGCGCCTTCATGCCGCTTGAATAGGTACGAACGGGCTGATTGATATGTTCACCGATGTCAGCAAACGCAATGATCTTATCCTTCATCTCTGTGGTTCTCTCTGGTGAGATACCTAAAGTAAGCGCGCGTTGATCAATGTTCTCGATCCCAGTCAGTTCATTATCAAAGCCTGTTTTAAGCTCCAACATGGCGGCAACGCGTCCATTAACCTCAACCGTGCCTTTTGTCGCTGCCGCCACTCCGGTGATAATCTTGAGCATGGTCGACTTTCCTGAGCCATTTGTTCCTAAAATAGCAATAGCTTCTCCTTGTGGAAAATCGGCTGAAATGTCTTTCAATGCAACAAAACGCTTCGTGTTACTGGTGCTTCTAAAAAGGTCCAGAGCGCGTTCAAGTGATGAATCATAAATCTTATATGATTTAGTCAGATGCGAAAGACGTACAGCCGGTTCTATAATTCTTTTTTCTGTCATCTATAGCACGTCTGCATACTCGTGACGGAGCTTACTATGTACTACTGCAGCCAGCAAAGTAATTGCCGCGAGTACCACCCAAAAATAAAGCGTATAGCCGCCTTTTTGGAAAAACCACGTATGCGAAACAAAGCTATCGCGATAGCCGAGTACAACATAAGCAAGTGGATTCATAAGGATAATTTGTTTTAAAGGCGATCCGATCTTGGCAACCGACCAAAGAATCGGTGTAAGCCAGAAAAACCCCGTCATAAATGAATTGATAACATGCTTAATATCTTTGCTTACCGCCGTAAGCGCCGATAGCAAAAAAGCTATAGCTAATGAGAGAAGAAGTGAGCAAAGCACATAATACGGAATCTGCAAGATATAGATACCGATTCCAAATCCTGAGAGGATGAAAATGGTAATAGCGATACCCAACATTGCAAGATGAACAAAGAATAGTGACAGGACCTCTGAGACGGGAATGGTATCGATCGGGTACACAAGCTTGGTTACAAGGTGCCTGTTGCTCAAAATGGATACACCGCCCCGCGTGATAACATCACCCAGGAAGAACCAGGCCGTGATACCAGGGATCATCCACATCGCGTAAGAGATGCCCTCAATCGTCCGGCTGCCTCGAATACCAATAGCCATGACGAACCAGTAAATAAAGAAATAGAACGTTGGTTTCACGAGAGCCCATACCACACCGAGAACTGAGCCACTGTAGCGCTTCCTCAGCATCATGCGGGCCATCGCAACTGTCTGCCCCCAGTTGTTAATATTTGCTATCAGGATCTGCTTCAAGTTATTTAGCGCTTCTTGCAAAAACAACTCTCCTCTCGTAGCCCAGATGATGCGCGCAGATATTTCCAGTATAGAGATTTCTCCTGAAGAAAAGCATCGCCGGTAAGACAATCGATATAAACGGCTCGTTTAATTGCACACTTCCACAAATTCCCAAACGCGTAGTACTGCATAGTATATGGATGCTTGTAAAGATACAGTCCACAGGCAGTTGCTACGAAGTCAGCTCTTTTATTTTGGCAACTATACGCTCAGCCGCATGCCCATCTTCCATGCACCCTTTATCCTTCAGGAAATCATTAACCTGCTGTAAATAAGACACCTCATTAAAATTATCAATATTGTTAACAAGCTCATGACTGTTTGTTGCAATAGAAAATGGCGTTGACTCGAGAGGATAGTAGAACGATCGTTTCTGAGAAAAGTCTTCGATATCATCCGCGATTATGAACACTGGACGTTTAAGTAAAATATAGTCAAATACCCAACTTGAATAATCCGTTAGCCCCACACTCGTAGAAAGCATAAGCTCTTGAATGTCAGGGTATGCAGTAGCATCAAAAACGAACGAGGGGGCGCTGGCGAGCCATCGCCGACTCCGCGAGGATAATCTACTATGAAAACGGACTGCAATAATCCAAGTCCCCCCAAATTTCTTTTCAAGAGCTTCACGAATGCGAAAATAATCTAAATCATAGAGATACTCATACCCATTGTCTTTATGCGTGGGCGCATAGAGTGCAATTTTAGTTTTCAGCTTTATCTCAAAAAAACGCCGCACCTTTACATCAAGTCTGTCAAGCTGTTCTTGATCAGTAGAAAAAAGAATGTCGTTTCGTGCATGCCCGTACGTCAAAACAGGGACATCACCCCAATAGCTTTCCCGGTATACTTCGGTTTCAAAACTGCTATTTGAAATACAATAATCAGTATCGCGCTGGCATATCTGTGCAAGCCTATCCCATTCTTTGTTCTTTACGACTTCACCATCAAGCCGCTTGATCCCTAATGAGCCATGCCAGGTTTGCAACAAGACCTGACCGGGTTTTTTCGCAATCCCAATGCGCGAAAGATTATGAGTGTTGTCGATAATAACCTTTGCTACTGCTGCCGCCTCATAACAGGCAAATGAGTCTCGCTTCACTGCCTCGATACCTGCAGGGCAAGTGTTCTCCTGATCCTTTTTCCGCGTCATCCACACGAGACGATAGGGGAGCTTTTGTTTTAACATCTCGTTAGCGATCGCTTTGGGATTACAGGTGTACACCCCCTGATAGGTTAAAAACAAAATAGTATGTTTATCTATCTCAGTATGCTTTTCCAAATGTTTACGCGCAAAATGCCTGATCGCCCGATCAGGTAGCCCAAAAAGAAAACCTATGCCCCGCCCGATTTTGTGGCATCCCTTTAAAAATAGAGACCACATCTTATGAAAGACTGCCTCTAATAAGCGACCTTCAACCATAAGTTCATAAAGTTTTTGACGGATGCTATTTAACATGGGGTTCACCTAACATTTGTCGTCACTTGAAAAAGAAACTTTTCTACATAAGACTTCGTAAGCATTTTGAGCTGTTCGCGAATTTTCACTTCATAAGGAATATGTTGCGCTGTTTCAGTAACAAAACGGTCTAAAACTTTCTCAACATCCATTTCTCTTTCTTCAAAAAAGCTTCCTGGTTTCCCGATAATATCCGCAAACATCCTGATCTTTTCATTCCAAATAAAAGCAACTACCGGCACATCAAGCGAGTAAGCAGTTATGCAAGCATGAAGACGAGCGCCGAATATACCCCCAAAAGAGCAGATCATTGCGAGAAGTCCCTCAGATGATTTGGGGGCCGGCAAAAGATTGCCTGCGACAGGCAAGTGCATTTCATACAAGATCTCACGACCAAAAGCCTGGTCGCCTTTCATCCCATTAGAGAATAAGCGCCAGGAGATATTACGCTGCGTGGCTGCTTTAATAAGCCTTTGATAAAACTCCTTGAGCTCCTCGTAAGAACAGGTATTCCCATAATCTGTAAAAACTTTTCCTCGAATAACATTAATGCCAAGCTCAACCGTAGGCTCCCCTTTAGAGACGCCATAGCATTCGGGAGTCCAAAGAGCTGGATCACCAACACGCGCCGTTTCCACAGCAGGATTAACGATATAGTTCCCCCGAAGCGTTTTCGCATCATCCCGCGTGGTGATGATTTTCACACACTCGCTATTGATGATCCGTTTCAGTTTTTGACAACGGATATCAGTCTCGCTATAGCCCTCAATACCAACACTGTTCATCATGACCGGTATTCGATGTTTTTGGGCAATCTTAATGATCTGCTCAACGTAATAATTTAGGCCCTGAGTTCTGAATTTCAGGAACCCGCCGCCAGCAAACATAATGGCATCGACATTTTTCAATATTTTTCGGTAATAGCGATTAAGGCGGAGCCACCACATGAAGTATTCGTAGTGATAGCGAAAACTACTGGAATTGGTATATTCAAATCGCTTTTCTGCAACGGTCTTAAGCTTGCGTGACACCCGATACTTCAGGTAATCCAAACCCGAATAGTCTTGCTTGTAGCGAGGGCAAACATCAACTTCAATTATCTCAATACCAGAAGAGCTTTGTTCAAGAAGATACCGCGAAGTCTCACAGAGAATTCGATCTCCCATATTCGGAATACTATAAAGCCCGACGAGGGCAATTCTCTTCATTCACTCATCTTCCTTTTTCGGACACAATCCAACGACCTACAATCTTCTTCATCATTATTGAACTATTCCAGCTTCTCCCTATTGCGGGGAGGCTTCACTATGAAGCTCCCCGGGTTTGCCGGAGGCCCGCTTTCTGCTTTCTTTCATAGGATACTATGATAGCAATAAGCAAAGCCAGACCGATCAAGGACAAGATGCAGCCTTGCCGGTAGTATGGTGTCTGGTAATGTAAGGTGACGGTATGATTACCAGCAGGTAAATAAAGGCCACACCACATCGTATTCACATTAAACAACTCTGCCTTTTTGCCGTCGACCAGGGCAGCCCAGCCGTCGCTGTAAGGTACGGTAAGACAAAGCAGCTTAGGCGCACTTGTGTCTATGGTGCCAGTAACCTGGTCAGTCCCGATATGCACGTTTTTTAACGTGGACTGTTGTAGCGCCTTGACTTGCGCTCCATAAGCAGACATTGGTTGACAAACAACCTGGAGATCATCCAAGGAATACGTTCCTTTTGACCCAAATTCTAGCGTTATTTTTGATTTTGGCTTTGCTGCATAACCCATATTTACCAGATAATCATGCTGGTCGGCATACCAATTAAAGTCAGGTGTTTGATAACCAATCTTTTTGCTGACTTTTCCAGATTTGATTGTAAGAGTTACCCGAGTTGCTTGTGTGCCAGTGTAATTTAAGTTCTTCAAGTACAAGTAAGTTTCACAGTCCTTCATACCTGAGAAACTAAGGACTACGGAAGAATGTGCTTTTGTCACAATGAAAGTATTGTTCTTGCGAGCAACCCCCGCGCTACACTGAGCCCGATATGGGATCTCCTCATCATTAAAAGCAGGTGTTGCCGTATCTAAAGGAAGTGTGGCATTGCTATCAATGACAGCCCCTTGCAAGAGAGCTTGTTGTTTTTCGGCTGGAGAAAATCTATCATATTCCACCTTGGGAATGATCTTGTCATAAGTATAACCAAGAGGTAAGGAATATGAGTTCTCATAAACTCGGTAGGTTTTTGTCTGCTTGACACGTTTGTCATAGCCATAAGGAAGATACTGTTTCAAGCCGGGCTTCACTACAAAATATTTTACACTTGCAAGAGTGCTAACAAAAGTACGATTATCAAGTGAATACACACTGCAGTTTTGGTGCACAAAGAGGCCGATATCTTTAGTGAAGTAGTCGATCATATGCGGATTGCTTAAGCTGAAATAGAAGCCGGTACTGTTCTCATGTTGCAACATGGAACGGTTTTCAATAATTGTCTGCCCTCCGTACTCATTCTCATCATATCGATAAAAAGACTTATCCCCAAGCGATTTTACAACCGATGATGAGTTTTTCGTGAGCAACTTGATGGCCGCCTTTGAACCGGTAAACTCAGACACAAAGTTACCCTGTGTGGGTGCGTTTTTATAATAAGCGCTGATTACAATACTTGAGGCCATAATTATAAGTAAAACAAATAGAAATGCGACGTGGCTCCATCTGTTTCTCTGTTTGCTTCTACTGGAGCGCCGATAGAAGTAGGAACCCCACATGCACAACAAAAGAAGAACCACTATCAGATACGCGGGAATAAAGCCCGTTATCTTTATCAGGCTAGTAATAAACATCGATATAGAATAAAGCGCAGTGGCAATCGTGAGGATTAATAGCTGCTTTTTTGTCGGTTTCATTATTTCTGGAAGCATAATAGCCGTAATCAATGCAACAACAAAACTTAAGCCAAACATCCAACGGTTCGTAACATATGATAGCCCATTAAAGATGGTGCCCATTATCGGCAACATCAAGAACACGAGAAGCAAAATGAATGCGAACTTCAATGCTGTATGTGCTTTTCTTTTTGAAAATAATAATATGACTGCGGCAAATGAAAAAGCAGTAAAACCGAAATAGGTCCATGGGCCCAGAGTATTGCTCACAATAAAACCTGGTATTAGTTTAAAATAATAAGCTGTAGAGTAAAAAATATTTATCGTTTGGTGAATGCCTGCTCTATTGGTAGATAACATGTACATAACTACTGGCAGGAACAGCAGACAAGCCATTGCTAGGCCCGTCAAATAATAAAGCGCAAACCTACCCGCCCATGAAAAAAAGCCCTTAATACTCTTTTTATCGACTAGAGCAACGAATCGTATCACTATATAGAGGATCAGCAGAATGCTTAGTACGTAAAAGAAATAAAAATCAGTGACCGCAGCCAGACAAACAATGACGATAAAGAAATAGGGGCGTTGTTTTCTAAAGACCTGCTCAACTCCTATGAATAACAATGGTAAATAGATCATCGGATTCAGAAAGTTAGGATGTACGATAGCCTGCAGGACAAAACCGCAGAATACATAGGTAATGCTTCCAAATAACTGAGACGAACGAGACAGTTTCAATTTCTGGCAGTAGGCTGAGAAAGCAATACCCATCAGATACATGCGAAGGACAATCAGCGCAGAATAAAGATAGGTCGCTTTTTGCGCGGGGACTGCGGCAAACAGTAGATTAAGCGGATCGCCAATAGCATACCAATTCAGCGTGGTGAGTACATCCGAGCCATAGCCAATGCTGAAATCAAAGTGGGGGGCAACAAACCTTCCTGTATGTATCAGATCAAAGAGAATCTGCCGTAAATATTGGCCATAGTAGGTCATTGCAACAAGATGTTGCCTTACACCATCGCTAGTCCAAACCAATGCTTTCTTGTTTAGATAAAACCACGAGAACACTATTGCAGCAATGACCGCAAACATGATCGAATAAGCTGCATAATATAGAGCGCGCTTTTTTTTATCTTGACGTAACCTGATCATTGATCGCCTTCCATTTGTAGTCTATCTCAAAATGCGAGACAAACTATGGTGATGTTACCATGATCAACAGCAAATAAAACTTACCATTAACTATACGTAAACATGCTACAGAACGCATTATGAGACCATACTGGTTCAGGAAATAAGGTCTTTTGAAAGTATGCTGATTAGCCGCATTGTCAGGCATAAGTGACAAAACGCCATGCTATCAAGCCCCCCCCCCCAAGAACAGTGCTACTTCGGTCTTCGATAATATCTGTCTGCAGGACAAGACTCCCGGGTGTGATCCTTTTATCGAAGAACCTGATACAGGTATGGTCGTGTATCTGGTACCTCATAATCTTTCACCTCTAGTCCAGAATCGTATCGATCAGGCGATCAGAATTGTGGGGATCGATATGATCGAAGCCCAGCGTTCTAAATGCTTCACGTTTATCCTGGTAGCTGTCTTCAGCTCGTAGCGACTCCAATAAGGTATCAAGATCCCTGCAAATTGGACCGGGGGCAATCGCTTCATAGTTCCAATGAAAGCCACGCTCACTTTGATAGTCTTCCAAATCAAAAGCCAAGAAATACATTGGACGATCAAGGAGGGAGTACTCGTAGATGATCGAAGAATAGTCAGTTATCAGTGCATCTGCGCAATGGAGAAGCCCATTAAGGTCATCATCTGAGACATCGAAGATACGGCTTGCGAAGTTCTCGGGGATTGTCACTGCTCCCTTAATAAAAGGATGTAGCTTTATAAGAAAGACTGCCTCATCCCCGCAGAAATCAAATATCTTTCTCAGGTCAAGCTTGTCTGCAGGATAGAACGCTTCTGCCTGCCCTGTTCCACGGTAGGTCGGGGCAAAGAGGATCCGACGCTTCCTTTTGAAATCAGGGTGTTGCTCAAGAATGCTGGCCGACGCATCATGGACGGGGTCAGCTGCCAGAAAGCTATCAATGCGTGGTAGACCCAGCGGAAGAAACTTATCCGCAGGCAGCGCAAACACCTCCTGATAAACCGGAATAAGAGGCGTTGATCCCACTACAACATGATCATACTGCCGATGACTTGAAGCACGCGCATCAGGCGAACCTTCTTTGCCAAAGCGCGCATAGCCTACTGCTTTAAACCCGACTCCCGCATGCCATATTTGAATCAGCTGAGTATGCCTGTTTAGCTTGATGAATTTAAAGATCGGTGCATAATCATCAATGAAGACGAAGTCCTGTTGCGCGAGCAGGGCAACAAGCCTTGACCAGGACCTGAGTAATGCCAATCTGGATAAAGAGAGTGTTTCCTGGAAAAGAGAGGTGATCACATACTTTTTATCTAATCCCCGCTCATCCAGTCGTTGGTTAAGCGCCTGCAAGTTACCATCGATCGTCGCCTTTGTCTCTGACATCAAAAGAACATGCGTGCCTTGATATGTATGGCAACGAGACAGAAACGCATAGAGCGTCTTGAGATACCCGTCAGCAATTTTAGCAGGCAGCTGTGTTATCCAGGAAAGGGAACGCTCTTTGCAGGAACGTGCATCTTTTCTTGCAAAAGACACTCGCAGAGTGCAGGCCTCTTTCCCCCTTGACCCCTCCGCTGCCAGCTCCACACAGTACAGGTGGCCTTTTTTATCGTAGGGAAACTCCCGTTCAAGCGAACTCAGGTCCTTACGCGCCGCATCTGAAATTGTCATGGGCTGGAGTTGACCGTCCTCATCAAGAGTCGCGAAAAACCAGCATCCACCGGGAAGCATCTCTTTTCCTGATAGGCCAGTTACATTAGGAAGAAACAGCGTCAGTGTGTTGTTTACATGAGTAAGCGGATACCACACAAAGGGATCCATTTTGCTTACAATAACAAACCGCGTGCCCTCCCCCACATCAGAAAGCCGCAGCTTGAGCTGCGCCCGTATCCAAGTGATATGCTCGATACGCTCATGCGGCATCTCGGGCAGGCGGCCTCTCAAGAAATGGCATAATAAAGTCAACAATGTCCTTGGTCGCCGTAGGCGTCATAATGACATATTTATTGATGAAAGCACGCAGATAATCCTTGTCATAGTTTCCCTGATCGATAGCTTCAAGAATCATATGAATATCAGGCGAAACAACACCCGGACAGTCGTGCAGGTAATCAAAAGTAAGACCTCGGGTGCGCTCATATTTTTCATAATCGAAGCAATAGAAATACAAGGGAATATCCCTCAGCCCCGCTTCATAAATAATGCAAGAATAGTCGCTGATCGCCACATCGGCAACAAAAAGCATGTCAAACGTCGTAAACTCCTCCGCCGTGAAAACCCGGGGATCATCGACCACAATCTTTGAGAGCGGATGCAACTTGATCACCAGGTTATAACGTTCATAATCGACTGCGTCGATGAGCGCTGCGACCGCCTTTTGCAACCCATGTTCATCCTTCCTGAAGGTCGGACAGTACAGGATTATCGACTTGTCTGAAAGCTCTCTGAACTGGTTAAAAATCCGCTCGCGCGTATCCCGGGCATACGTTTCGCTCGTTAACAGGTCAAGGTACGGGAGCGGCTTGATCACCACTTTACGAGGATCGTTTCCGAACCCAGCAGCTAACTGCTCACGATACGCGTCAGAGCTTGCAAAGATATAATCATAATTAGCATGCATCCGCATAGCTTGGGCAAGCTTTTCAGTCGAACCTTCGCTGGTTCCCACCGTAGTATGGCCAAACCTCTTCATCGTGCCGATCGAGTGCCACATCTGAATGATAACCAGATCTGATCGATGCTCTGCCACGCTGGCCAAAATGCAGTAACTGTCGAGAATCACCACCCGCGAACTGGCAAAATGATACATTTGCCTGAAAATGTGGAACAGATAGATGAACTCGCGAGGAAAACGCCTCTTAAGTGTTTTACAGAGCATTACAATCTGGGGGGGGTCCTCGCGGGATTCAAACTCATGTTTAAGTAAAAGAAAGTTAACTGAGGGTTCGTCTGATTGCCGGCTCACAAGGGTCACCTTATTGCGTGCGGGTACAAAAGCCTTGACGATGGCGTAAAACCTGTTAAGCAAGAAAAGTAGAATAGATGTCACAAAAATCCCTAAACGCCGACTTGTTCAATGTTCCATTTTACCATTTACCGCCTCTAATACGCCCGCCCCTTTATCCCATGGATGAGCGACACAACATACTGCAAAAGTGAGGTTTGAGTCTCGCAAGTTATACTAAATTTGATTAATTGTGTATAGATATTTAAGGGGCCAATCATGGTCAGATTCACGTTTGATAGCCGTTGTTGAAACGTCAAGCATTTCGCATAACATAAGCCACTGCTAGTCGCTGATCACGCAGAGCATATCTTCATGTCTTACAATAGAGCGGGAGGTACCACTATGCCACAACAGCCAGAAACCCCGCAACCACAGCAACCTGCCGCAACGCAGCCGCAATCACCCGCTCCCGCTCCTGCACCTGTCGTCGTGCCACAGCCACAGCAAGCGCAGCCACAGCCGCCCAAACAGTCGAAATGGAGCGCTGGTAAGATCGTCGCATTGGTCCTGGGCATCTGCCTTGTGCTGGGCCTTATTGGCAGCGGCATAGGCTACGCCGCCTACGCCTCCCATCAGCGGACATTAGAAAACGAGCGCAAAGCGGCGGCGGCGGCGGCAGAAAAAGCGCGCCTTGCAGAAATTGACCGCAATGTCACGATATTTAAAGCGGACATGCAGGAGTTCCTTGATCGTGAGCCAACAACCCAGGGGCAGCACGGGCTCAGAGTGAACGCCACCGGTGACGTGGGCGACCTTGAGGAGTACTTCAATGTTCAGCTTCAAAGTTACTACTTCGAAGCGCTTAATACCCATGATTCCGCTATGATAGCTTTCCATAACAAGGCGGCTTCACTCAGTACCATCGCCGCAGATCCCAGCCTCGCTACTTCGAGGAAAGATTTGGCCACCATCAAGGAAAGCAGCACGGAATTCTATGCTTCCGTCACTGGGCTGTTCGACCAAGAGGCCTTCGAGAAATTCCTGAGTGGCCGCAACCTGCCGGAAACAACAAAAGCCACCCTGCTTAACACCATAGCGCTCTACACAAGGCGCTACGATGCAGCGGTCACGCAAGCACAAAAGGATGAGAGCAGCAGCCTTGCCGCGCACCAAAAACTTCTCGACCTGTTGGCAGCACATAAATCAAGCTGGAAAGTCAAAGGGCGCACCCTGGAGTGGTATTCCCGACCTTTCTACAATCAAGCAGAACAACTGAGCACCGACCAAGTGAAATCATTGGAAAAAGCCCTCGACGCGCTCTGGGCTGTAGGTGGTATCAAGACTATGCGCTCCGGGTTAGCAAGCTAACGTAGGGGTATGTGCATAACGTGAAATCAGTTTGGTCTTTGCTCACAATACTGCCTTTCTTCACACATCCGTATTTCGGCATTACTACACTGGTAGATGTTGAGTCCGGAAAGCGAGGAGAGTTTGATGCCTGACAAAAAAAGTCCTGTTCCGCAAGAAGAGATTCCTGCTGCGCCTGAAGCAGTAGCCTCATCCGCCCCAGAAGCAGAAGCGGTACCCCTGCAAGCAGCGGTCCCTGCGACGCCACCGATGCCACCAATACCGCCGGCAGCGCCGGCAGCGTTTCCCCCTACCCCACAACCCCAGGTGGTGTATCTCAAAAGACCCTTTTACAAGCAGGTCTGGTTCTGGATCGCGGCAGGCCTGGCCGTTGTCTGTTTTTGCTTTATGATTGGAGGCATCGGCATCCTGGTCATCCGCGGGGGTGAAGGCCGTATGGGTCGCTCCGGCATGATGCAGAACGGTGACAATATGCGTATGCAAGGCGGTTGTGACATGCAGTATTACGACAACGGTCGGAGTGGGCGAACTCCCGGGAATTCCGGCTCGCTTGAGAGCACTTCCAGCCCTGCTCCCAAAAAGCAACAGCGTATCCAAAAGAACGGGAACGGCTCCGGACGCAGCTCCGGTGTTTTTGTCAACTAGGAATTCCCCAAAACAACGGACAGGAATTCCCCACTTCAACGGTGGGGAATTCCCCGAAAAACGGAAGTGGGGATTTCTGAAGTGAAGGCGGGTATCCCGTGGTTCGAAATGCCCGCCTGAGGTTCATTAAAATGGGAGAGGAGGAGTTTCTTTTGTCTCTTTATCTCCAAGGTATCTTT
>Ga0123354_10000485_pt1 | contig 39674 bp, 23 predicted proteins | sample TergutLab28metaG_2_FD_97872 | JGI IMG/M metagenome (GOLD analysis project Ga0123354, IMG submission 97872) | Labiotermes labralis P4 segment gut microbial communities from Petit-Saut dam, French Guiana - Lab288 P4 | ecosystem: Host-associated > Arthropoda: Insects > Digestive system > Gut ... | reverse complement strand
ACATTAGCACAGCCTCAACAAGGGACCTTTGCCTCTTCATACGAGGTGCAGGGCTATTGCGGCTGTGCTGAATGAAATATTGGGGCTGCACAATAAGCCTAAGGCTGCGGTGCATTCGGTGCAGCAAGCTGACGGGTAATAATAATAATAATAATAATAATAATAATAGGAAGAAGAAGAAGAAGAAGAAGAAGATTCCTACATGGCAGGCTCTCGCCACAGATCCTGTCTGAAGCTAGCAATGCAGTCAATTAACACACCCCTCGCTGCTGATCAGCACAGCGGCAATGTTTTTAGCAATATTTTGTTACAATAAAGGTCAGAGTTTTTTTAAACGATGTTTTGTATTCGCCGTTGATACAAACAGTCCGCTCACAGCAATACATGCGAACATTTACACTTCATCTTCTACCACACTGAACTCCTTTTTAATGGGCCTGTCGGCCGAAACATGCTGCAAACACATTAAAGGTAGCTGAGAAGTCCCAACATAAATGCACACACTTGGTTTAAACTGTATGCTTTAAGAGTTCTTGTTCACAATGGCACTTGTCATTCCAAATTGCTAAGCTCTACAGCACACTACAGTATTCCATTACGAATCAACGCGCAATGTCTGCGGACATGCGGCAGGGCATGCACGGTCTATTTACTGTGTGTCGGTTTATTTCTAGGCCAGCGGTATTTATATCCTTAATTTATGTGGAAACACTGTGACTAAATCCGAATTTTCGCGGAACCCCCATAAAGTACACATTACTTTTTTGGGTGGAAAACTGAAAAAAAAAACATACTTTCAAACCACGCCCTTTCGTTTAAAGAAACACAATATTTTCGCAGATTCATAAAAAAAAAACAAAATTCTGTTATTCGTGAAGCAATGAAAAACTCGGTGCAGATTATGGGCAATGATGGATCGAAAAATAAAAAAAAAAGCATAAACCTATGGGAACTGTTCACCTATTTCAAGGGAATGTGGCTGCGGAGGGCCTAACAACCGCAGTTTAAATCAACTGTTCCAGTAGACCAATGCGTAAGGACGTGCAGGCTGCTCTATTTTGACCCTCAACAAAGCCTGCCACGCTCGCCGTCACACATCAGGTCCGAACGGTTGGCAAGGCTGCTTTAAAAATGCAGGAGACTTTTTCTTTGTAAACTGGATTACACACTTATTGTGGGAGAGAATTCCGTGTCCGCATTCCTTGGAGCCAGACACGAATAAATAAGAGACTAAACGGCTTGTCTGCTTGCAGCGTTGACAGTCCATTAAGCAGCATTAACAACTCCCCCAGGAACACGACAACGATTTGTAACACAGTCCAGTTCAAGTCGACCAAAACCATTAAACGGTGCACATACCACAGTGGCGGGCGGTCCGAACGGCCTGCTGTTGTCAGCAAAACGCAACACGGTCCGTTATTTACAGTGGATCCAATACATTACCGCCTAACGGCCAATGCCATCGCCTGCGATCACATCCAAAATACTAGACGTTTTCTGTAACATTGCAAGTTCCAAGTTATATGCAAACAAAGTGTAAAAGGTAAGGTGAAAAAGTGGCTTACATCAAACGTACAATGATAACAAATATATCACAATTTTCTGCCCGGCAGAACGCTGCGAAGACACGGCAGATCATGTGCCAGTCGCAGTCACTGCGTGCACGTAAACGTCGAGTGCAGTATAGCGAATGCAGACACGACGGCTTGTATCGGCTGTCGTGACGAGTGGCAGTCGGACTTCGACGGCAGGTAGCAGTAGGTACGGTAGCTAGCACTACGGAGAGTGCGTAGGCACACAAACTGAACAAGTTTGCTACAAATTGTAACATAAATTTATTATTATTATTATTAGTAGTAGTAGTAGTAGTAGTAGTAGTAGTAGCGGTGGTGGTGTTCTCAACAATCACGTTTCACGTCACGACGGCACTGTACGGTCCACTGAATTTTATCACGAGTTACGATGCAGCCAACATAACTTCGTAGTTTTTATTTTTTATTTAACTTTCACTTGTAATAAATAAATAAATAAATAAATTACTTCTAATTTTTCTTTTGTCCTGGCTTTGTTACTATCGTAATTTACTGCTGTCATCTGCCTATACTTCTGCTGTCTCTGTAAGTAGCAACTGGGCTGTTGAGTCACGGTATAAATAATAATAATAATAATATTGGGCACTGCACACATACTTCGGAAAGTACTAAGTACAATAGATTCGAAACTGAAACTAACTATATAAGCACCATGAATAGTAACAACAGAATAGCTGCAACACCGTATTCCTTAGGGCATAGTTTGTCTCACGAATATAAGTATAAATACCCTGCATAAAGGAGATGATGATGATGATGATGATGATAATAATAATAATAATAACTCAATGGCGAACGGTCTTCATTAAAAAGGGTTCAATCACCCCGGCAACCAAGAAATCCCCCGCTTTTAACAAATCTGAAGGTTCATCACCGTCTTCACACAAGCTCGTCAAAAGATCGTATCCGTCACATCTTCACAGTGCAGCGGTGAGGCAGCAGCTGTACTATCAGCACCACTGCTATAGCATCTCACCCGTACCGCCCGCTGCAGTCGGCCTTGCACCGTCCAGACCAGCAACAGTTCGTTATGTAGGCCTTAATGTAAGCCTACAGTCGCCTCGGCCATATCACTGACTTCCCCCCAAGGAATATATTTATAAAAACTGTAAACTAAACTCGTTTGAATTATTCTGCTGCCACTTGCCACGTAGGGTGTGCAGACTTGCACTGCCTCTTGCCGCCACTCCGGGCCATTTTTAAGGACAGTTCAGTTCACACAAGGGCGAAACAGTCGCACTTAGTTGCAGTGCAAACGAAACGTCTTCACAAATTAGCAGCTTACCGTGTCCACTTTCGACAAACAAGGAGGTCTGATTACACAACACTGAACGATAAACGTATGTTGAAAAAAGCAGAACCTACGTTATCTACAGTGCCGAAACTTGATTGCAGCACAAGTACCTTACGTAACCAAAAATTTGACTACAGAACCTGAACTCTACGTCACCTACAGTGCCGAAACTTGCGTGCCGCACTTGTTCTCATTACTTCTTGCCAGCGTCGTGCAGGTTTTCACATGGATAACTCAACTCTTATCACAGTGGAGATACGTAAAATATACTCCTCAAACGCTGGCCGTTGTAGCGTATTCAATAATATTCGAAGGATCCTGCGAAACGTACAAGAGTAGTTTGAGGGTCTCACAGCGGTGCTACTGGGAATTACGATTTTCTGAAATGTGACGCCATGTTGATTGGTGAGTAGTTCCCGACGTTTCGAAGAATCATGGTGCCTTCAACTTTAGAGCCCAAGCAGTTCAAGAAAAAGGCGACACGATCTTTCACACCTCGGGAACCACTCACCCAAGGACACAGCGTCCCGCCACCTGAATCCTCAAAACTTCTCATCAAAAGATGAGGTTTGCAAGACCTACAAATAAAACAATTAATAACCCATTTTCTAATTTATATCAGTGCAGGCTAATTTAAATTGGTCCAGTACAGGTCCTAATCCTCTCAACTTCTACACCGACAACATGTCTGTAACTCTCAGCACACGCAGTGTGCAGTAATGCTTGCGATCTTCCAACAGTCTGCTACAGTCTGCTAGCTATCATCTGCGAAACCAACGTTCTTACGTAGGCTACACGTTAGGCTGTCGCCATGTTCACATTGCAGCACATTCACTGTAAAAAACGCCGCACGGGTATTTGTATACTCTCATTCTTGGCACAACTACCTACACGCACAAGTTCCCCGCCGTAAGCAAAGGGTGACGTGAGTGTCGCTTCCACCTCACAAGTTCGCATAAATACAAGCCGATATTACTGACCGGGACGCCTGTAGTGCACGACGTTAATGACCGGCTTCACGAAAATTTGTGAACTGTTTGCAGCATTATTATCCGAGGACAGACACATACCGTAACTCTACGTTTATTTATAAGCAATAAAAGTAAGCTGCGCTTAATTCTACGGACGGGAGCAACGAATCATCTACCCAGCGTCCTTCAATATAAAAACAGAGAAGTTATGACGCCTTCTGTCCTCCAAACGTGTCAAGTCTATTTGCTTGAGACAGCAAACATTACAGAGGAAGATTAAAATATTAAAACTTGTATACGGCTCTTTCTTCGCCAGGTTTTATTACGGCGCCTTGACATGGCATCCAGGCTAACTTGGAGCAACGGCGGAAGGTTGCAGACAGGGTGGAGGTCTACCAGGTTGCAACACTCTCTCGTTGCGTGGTTGTCGTGTCATTGCTTCTCAATCTACAAAAGTGGTCCCAAAAAAAGTCATACGCCAACGTAAAAGGCCAATTATAGCCCAGAGTCACCATTAGAAACAATTAAACAGAATTACTGTAAAACGCAATGTGCTACGCACAGGGGCGAAGAGAAATGCACAGATGATTTTGGTGAGGAAACCCGGAGGAAAGAAACCGTATAAAAGACTTAGGTACAGATGGGCAGATAACATTAAAATAGGCCTTAAAGAAATAGGAGAGGAAACTGTGGGCTGGATCCATTTGGCGCAGGATAGGGACAACGGGTGGGCACTTGTAACACGGTGTTCCCTAAGAGGAGGGGAATTTCTTGACTTAGCTGCGGAACTGTTAGCTTCTCAAAAACGGGTGTGCTCTATGGAGTTAGTGGAATGCCCACCGAAAACTCGAGAGGCAATTTTAACACATTCCTCCTCTCGCTGTTCTTTGCCTAAATAACCCTTCCATTGGCCCACTCCTAGGATGGCTCTAGACGGACAGTGATAGCATGACGTCATTACACGAGTATGCTGTGAAGTTGAGAATTTTTTTGGAAAACAAAACCGCTTTGCAGGTTACGCAAAACCACACAATCAACAGGCACGCTGGTGCTTTGTTCTCCGTTGACTTACACGCGTCCACTGGAAATGTCCTCACAGCGATCACTGACAGACCTGTTTCGGTAAGGACATAATCCAGAGGTAATTACTGTCTAGTAATTGTCGACATCGCAACACCAACTGAAGCGCGCATTTCAATACTCTTTGCTCAGCGCCATGTGGTGGCGCTACCGTTAAACCGACATTCCCGCTTGGTTTCCATAAACACGAACAACAAACCGACACACAACCGCTGTGGTGCTGAAAATAATCATATGTGAACGGGAAATGGGCAAGTTAAGTCATGTGTGGACATCAGGTTATACTGCAACGTGTCACAAAACTCTAAATACACGTCAAGCTTCAAGTGGGACGATGATCAATGCCGCTCTTAACAGTAATTAAAACAGATTAAGCTTCGGATAACGTCACTGTAACTTACAGGGTTCACAAAACCCTACCAAAAGATCTGACAAATGTAAAGGTCCATTTGGGCCATTCAGTGAAGTGAATAAAATTCTTGCAAATTAAGTAAACTGATACGTGGGAGAGCTCCTAGAATATGCCTGCGACTGTAGGCGCATGCTGCAACATCTCTTGACTCAGTCAATTTTGGTCCATCAATAAAGTGACCTTAAGATGATCCAAAACTAACCCTGAATCGAAATGGCTCGACCACATTTCGCGTAGGTTCATCGTCTTGAGGGTGACCGCAATCGCCTGGCAAGTCTCATCCTATTATAGGTAGTAGGGCGGACACGCCTTAGCACTGAGACCTTTGGACACAACTGCATTTTATATACGTCGACATATTTACAAACGCAGGGAGTGTTTCGTAAGTAGGGTTCCTTCGGTCATAATTAGAGCGTTCAGTGTAGGTCATTATGCACTGAAATATCATTAGAGCAGCTTCTCGTCCAACACTGTGTCGACTATACGCGGTTCAAAATGACAAGACAGAAAAGTGCCGAACACTACAAATGTAGACGCGGCGGTTCAGTGGGGCAGATGGCAGTATCGGCCGCCTCAGCACTGTGCGTGTGGAGTGTCTATGGGCGGAGGGACTCCATATGTGTTCGCATCCTCATAACCCTATTTTTCCGGTCAGAAGTTGCACAAAGCGATTTTGTCCCCTGCGTTGGACAAGGAGTCACTGTATTTGTCAGCATAATCCCCAAGTACATCGATGCACTGGTCCAATATCGGCACGAGGTTAAACGTTCCGTTACGGTACAAATTTGGATTTTGCATTCGCTATCACAAACAACCATTTCCACTTCCTCACTACTGTGGAATCGGCGACCCCTCACGTTCTGCTTCATTGATGAAGAAGTAGAAACAGCCGTTCGTAAATGGTTGCGACTTATCAGCCCGACATCTACCGCGAAATTTTTAAACTCGTGCCAAGTGTTGTAGGTGATTATGTCGGCAAATAATGACACCTGACTGGATTTATGGAATAGTTTTATGACCTAGGGAAACCTACTTATTACGCATTCTTCATATAGTTAATCAGTGCCGACAAATGATCGTCATTTAACAACCGAACCACATAATTTTCCTCGTAAGGTCCCCTGCAATAATGTCACTTCGCAACAACAGGCCCCAACTGCCACCTCTGTTCCCAACAAATAGTCACATTTCCAGCGCGATATCCCATACACAACTGCACACAAACCGTCACTGTACAACGCACTGCTGCTACGGTTCACCTGAAATGGTAAGATGACTGCAGTTCGTATATTTCTTATTGTTTTTTGAGTGTTCTGTGAGTGACGGCAGAACTTGTTGCAATTAATGGAACGTCTGCGAAAACATCATCGTGAGAGGTGGTTTAATGTAATTCCAGGACCACGTGCGTGATTATGTTTCTAGTTAGTAACACAATGTCTGTCTGTCTCTCTCTCTCTCTTTGCATCTGAAATATGTCACCTTACGCTGGAGGTCACCTTACAGACGTGACCTTACATCACTACACATATACGTGAGGCTTAATTCTATTTACGCCACAGGGCGGTTTCATTATAGTGTAGCATCTAGCGGTGTAATATCTGTCGAAGGCAATTTACTTTCTGGTTATCCAACGACGCTGTATCAAGCGCAGAAGACGAATTACACATGCAGACCAGAGCTTCTCAAACTTTATTATTTCTGGAACAGTTTTCCAGACTGAAATATTTCATGGAACTCCACACCTGTTTTTGAGTTGGCGATATAGGCAAAGTTAAAAAAAGGGGAACGCGGACCACATGCTGATTTTTATTGCTTTTATGCAAATAAAATAACAATATAAAACTTCAGTCTCGGTTGAATCAATTAACAAAATAGTGTACAAATTACGGCGTGTTGATTTCTCAGTGTGGCGATACGGCTGTTGTGATGAAGATATCAGTTTGACATCTGGTACAATGAGCGACAGTTGCAGGATACAGCTTCTTTCTGTCATGGCGACGATGCAGGTTGGTTCACACAGGCGAGTGGTTGGAAACAGTAGGAGTTTTATAATGTTCTTTGCGAAGTATTCCCTCTCAAAATGCAATATGCTTGTTTTTAAATATCACCTCACTCAGAGTTTAAAATTATTACAGAAATGAGTCCACACAAATAACTAGAACAACATACAAAATGCCCAAGCGTTCATCCGTATTTCGTGGAGCCCCAGGATTCCAGTGAACCTAATCTGCAGAAGACTCACTAGTCAATTTTGGAATATCAAATTACATGATGTGAAAAAAAAAAGCTGTTACGTATCATTTCTCAGTACAATCCAGGCACTCGCCTGGAAGGAATGAGGAAAATGACAGGGAGTTTAAGTGAAGACAGTCTAAGGTTCTAGAAAATCACATCTTGAACACTGGTGGCTTTAATACGAAGAGGCTTGAATCCGCCGACAAATCTCGTGACAGCTAAAGTTCCCAGGAACACGAAAAAGAGACACCCTGTATAATGAATCAGAGTCGAGATGGAAGGCCTGATTACAAGGTGACTAGCAGTACGCAAGACGTTGCAATTTCGAAGTTTTCGGGAAGGGAAACATAATAAATACAGAGATAACGTGAAAGAAAGAAACAAAGAAAGAACGAGCGAAAAAAAACTGGCTTCCATTTATAGTTGTATGGGTATTTTCGTAACTGTAACAGAGACTTGAGACGTGTCCACCACAGCAAATGCGCCAACAGCAATACGATTTTACGGAATTATGCAGGGTAGCTCTATCCTGGTATTCCATGTCTGGCCTAATTTCCTCCATAAAAAGTATTAAAGAGATTTCTGAATCAAGTACTTGACTTTCACGTAATACAATGTAAAGATACCCCAACGTCTCCCTTCAGTAACAACAACATGGCGTACGTACGAACTTGTGAGACGAGAGCAACACTAGCGCCACTGACGGTAAAAGACCTTACAAAAACATGCAGCTTTCGGCTTTTGCACGTGCTCCTGTACTAAATGTAAGATGTATATCAAAGTGCACCTTTGTTAAAGCTGTATTTTGTAGAACGTAAAAAATGTTGCTGGGCGAAATGTCGGCAGCCTTCGGTTCGACGATGATGACCGAAGGACCTCTGATTTGGTGCGAAGAGAGATCATAATGGAGCGAAGTACACACGGGTTAAAAACGTAGCGAAGACAGGACACTTGAGGGTTACATCCAATAAATATGGTACGGACACACAACATAACATACGCGTGCATGTGTGCGCGTGTGTATAAACTTACAAATGTGACCTAAATACACACAAGTTGGACTAGAATTCTATGAAACAGGAACGCAGTCTTGTGCTGGAATTCTCCTTCGCACTAAAAACGAGGTATTTCTGAAATGATCTTATCAGCTTTGCGGTGTTTGTACGTCTGTCTCTGCAACCAGTTGAAACCCGCTAAAGCAATTTTGATGAAAGACAGCTGACTGTGTCACTGCAACTTGACTGCCCAAAATTCGTCAGAATGTTAAAGTTCAATTACTAACGGACAATTAATATCACCACGAGTTTCTGGGCAAATGTCGACCGTAAATCGTTCATATTCATCAGTCAGAAAAAATGTTCCAAATAAACGCTCTAAAGAAAAATTATGTACTTATTTTATAAGAAATAAACTTTTATTTCGTGAGACACTTATCCCTTTAAAGCCCGGTGGTCACTATATGTACCACCAGGTTTAACACCCATAAATTCTACGTTCTGCCCACACAGCTGTATTTATGTGTTCTGTGTGGATCTCAGAACAAACAGCGATTATTTCCCTATACAACATTAACTGACTGGTTTGTATAACCGAGACGGTGTGTTTACTGCGCGGTACGGACTGGATGTTTAAATACAATTTAGGTTCCTTTCGTTTTTAACGAGCTAAACAACGTGGAACTAACGCACGATTGGCAGGCAATGAATGCGTAGCCTTTCTTTCTTTCTTTCTTTATTCCTTCCTTCCTGCATGGCCTGAGTGAACGTGGCATTTGAATCACTAAACACTACATATTTTGGAATTTCCACAAAGAATTTGCCTTTAAAAATGAACATCAAGCGAATTTTCTGCTCACGAATGCTGACACCACACTGTCTTTCTTCAGAGCTGATGTTCTTATTTCCAAGCAAGTTTATTGTTTCTCATTATTATGTTTCACTTCACGCTAGGTACGCAAAAACAAAACAAAACGAATGTCCTCCAAAACACTCTAACCAGTACGATAGATAACCAAACCACTTGTCTTGCGCATCGTCGCACCGATGTGAGCCCACCTTTGCGATGCAACCTATATCGTGGGCGTCATGCAGACTGTAGCACCCTGCAGCATAAAACGCGCGCTGCTTTGTCTAATTTGCAGTGCTCTACACACTGAAGCTATCGCACGTACAGTACCATCGCAAGTACTTCTGTGACTGAACAGCGTCGCAGAACGTACTGTGCAGTAGGTACATTCTGCATGCTTTCTGGAGGCTCCAAGGACAGTCTTCTGATGTGTTACAATCAACCCACTAATGACATAGCACAGTACTACTGTCCAACTATTCTCACATCTTTGCATATGGAGAGCTTAACGGTGCGCGAAAGTAAAGCTCCACGCATTCTTGTTTCCTGGCTGATGTCATAATGCTGACTGTACTGCTGGCTTAGCGAAATGAGGTTAAGAGAACTGCAAGAGGGACGCCACTGTGCTGGGATGTACTCCCCAGTTGTTGTACCCCAACTTCCGGAGGTTCTGAAGGATCATTCTGCCTTCAGCGCCAGCGTCAAGCAGGCAACAGGATGGCTTTGGCACGCTGTTCGGTTGGAGACAAGAACTACTTATAGAATTTTGATGTGAAAACCGTTTAAAAAGCCAAGAAGGCATGATAATATTAAGAACGACAAGGATGTGAGATGGACGGACCTTGCCCAGTAACAGGCCTAGACACCAGCAGTACTGGACTGTGAATGGCATTGCATGATGCTTTACTGTACCCTAATGTCATACTGAGGACAACAGATGGCAGAATGTGAGACAAGACTCTCACAGCACTGTTCTTCTGGGATGTTACTTCACCTTGCTATGAATATGAAATCTTCACGCTACATAATGCAAACTACACCAGAGTTGTAATGTACATGGACAGTTTCAAGACTCTCTCCCCCGAACCACAGTGTTCCTTCCATACAGCAACAGCCACGTTTTGGCACTGTCTAATGCAACTTGATGACAGGCAGTGGTGACAACTGATCTGAGAAAATTCTTAAAAAAACTAATAAATACTTTTAAAAATATCTGGATAAATTTCACGAATGTATGCAAAGGTAATGAAGTTATAACACCAGACCTGTATTGTTATACAGACATGATCTGATACAAAGTGCGACACAGTTCATATATCAAACTGCACCTCAACTGTGATTAATGTACTTTTACATATGACATTGCATCTGATGGACTGATGACAGTGTAGATGGTGTAGTCATAAAACGATGAACTGGATGATTAAGGAATTATGGTTCAATTCCCAGTAAGGGCGAGAGACTTTTCACTTCTCCAAACATCCAGACCAAATCTAGGATATGTCCCAGCTCCTATTCAGTGTGAACCAGGGTTTCATCGCTGGGAGTAAAGCAGTTGGGATGTGAAGCTAACTAATACCTTCACCTAGTGCCAAGGTTAAGAATGAGTGCAGCTTTGCCTACATGCCCCCCATATGCCTTGACAGCATGTCAGGAATATTTACAGCAATACTTTCATGGCCAGCACTTGGAAGTTAATAATATTTTTGTCATGCATCAATGCCACGTTGTCTGACAGCAGACAGCAATATTACAGAACTTTGTGAGCCTGAGACCACAACTTATTGACTGACACAAATAGCAATTCAACATAGAGTGAATCACAGATCTTTGGACAGTCCCAATGTTTCAAAGACGGACAAATGTCTGCTGTCAGAGACAAGCATCCTGGATGCCCTTTAAGTGGTAAATTGATGAACCTGTAACACAAGTCTATGGTACAGTACAAAATACAAGATGACCAACATGCTGAAGAGGTTCATTGGGAAAGTCTGTTCCAAAACTGCTGACAGAGGAGGAGAAATAAAATAAGCTGTCTGTGACTGTCAACTTTATGGAAAAGCATAAACAGATGAAAACAGCAATGCTGATAACATGCGGCCCTATCCTCAAAACAGAAATTCCCTTCACCACTGAAACTCCCTTCACCACTGAAACTAAGCACACCAAGCTCACAGCCAGACCATCCTAATGCCGTTATCCACTGCTAGAAGGTGCACACCACAACAACAGAGTAATGATCAGTATTAATAATGACAAGCATTGTGACATCTCTGTGAAGCAGTGCATCATAGTGTGAAATCAGCAAATCATAAAGTTACTGTGTAAACTTGCAGCTAACTCTATATTCCACAAATGTTTTCTGACATTTAAACTAAAAGAGCAAAACACTTGATGGAAATAACCAGCACAAGGCATCACATAGTATTTGGCAGTTCCAGCAACACAGGAAATGTCTACGAAGTAAAGCACATTGAGCACATTTGCTTAGCCATAAGAACCAATAACACTCATAATCTTCATAACCACTGTGGCACATGTAACCAGACAGCACTGGTACTGTTGGTAAATGTGACAGCCACGGTAATGTTAGTAACCAAAGTATTTGTAAATGTACAAAAGCCTTCACAAGAACTGCTTCTTTTTTTTTTTTGTCTGATTTTAACGAAACTTGAATTTACTTAGGAGATTTTTAGCAAAAATAACCATTATAAAATTTCATGAAATCCACTACGCTGGAACAGAGTCGTTCCATGCCGATGGACAGCTAACCCTGAAAAAGTTAATATTTGCCCTGTTAACAACGCTTGTGCAAATGTGTCTAAAAACAGGGTCTCAGAGGTGCTTCCAGCACTGGCACAATTGGAGCAATCAGGATGTTATGTGGTGAAGAAAGATACTTCCATAATTTCCTGCATACTCTTCTACATAGTTTAAGTAAATTCTTTCACAATGCCTGCCAAGCTTGTTTCTCGTTCTTATGTTGACGAGACATTACAGCACAGGCATAACAGGATGTGGGTCTGTCTAGTCTACACAAAAGAGCAGGAATAAGAAACAATGTTGATGTCAGAATACAAAACAGTACATACTAGTGCTAATATTCATCCCATTCTCAGGTGCTGGCAACATGTGGAAGTGGGCTGTGCTGCCTATGTATTGGTTTTACATAGGCAGGTAGACCCTCAAACATGTACAAGGGAGACAACAGCTAGGGTCCAATCCAGTACACCAACCCTGGCAGTGGACCACCTGATGTACATTGTCACTTATCTTTGTTTACTGCAGGTCGAGTGACATGTGACGTAGCAGTGGGACTCCCCAATCTCTCATGCTGTACCCCCTGATGCTGCAAATGCTGGCAGCACATTCCTCTGAAGGGTCAGAACACAGCTCAATTCCACAGAGTGCCAACATCTACACCAAACCACCATTATAGCCTTAAATCATTAATCTCATCCTAAGAGCATTATGAGAAAATTTAAAATTACAGAATGTGCAGATGGTGATACGTCTCAATATCAGAATGAGAAATACAAAACAATTCTGAACTCAGAAAGAAATAAACTGAAGAGTGACTTACCGGTTCCAAAGAGCCACCTCCATCTTTCCCAAGAGCTTGCCCTTCACTCCATCCCATTTTAGTCAAAAGTCTGAAACCTTTGTTATCAGAATGGATAGGCCTAGAGAAAAGAACAACACAGCACAATTACAATGAACTTCACTGGCAACTATTTGTAGTAAATAACTTAAGTTTCAGTGTTATTAAAACATCCCAATATTCCATGCATTAATGCATGTTCTAATAAGCAACAACACAAGGTTACACGTCTACTGTGACATGATACTTTGTTGTTTAGTGAGAGTTTCCTAACATTTTGATGGAAAGTATCCCTATCACCTTTAGAAGTCAAGCAGTCCAAGACAGTCACTCTTCTTGGACTGCTTGGTCCCTGAAAATGAAGGCACCATGATCCTCTGAAAAGTCCAGAACCACTCACCAGTCAACACTAAGCCACATCACAGATGATGTGAATCGTCAGTAGCACACTGTCAAAACATCAAGTCTTGATAGTCACTAAGTCCCACACACCTGGAGGGAAAAGCTAACCAGAACAAAATAATATCTTACTCTTCTAGTGATGCAGTCCTTGTTTTCTCATGATGATTCTGAGAACCAATGGTGGTGCGTCGAATTTGTGCCCTGTCTTCATACCCGGGCATTGATATGGCTTTGATGGTAGAATCTGAACTTTCTAAACCAAATTTGCGTCGTATCCTTCTCAATTCCTTTTTGTGGCAATGTTTCTTACTCTCTTTACCAGTTTTGTCTTCACCTACAAAACATCAGCCTGTTATACCACTACAGACACAACACAACTTATGCAATTTCCAGATACAAAATTTTAAAGTAAGTAAAAAAATGGAAATAATAGCTTTTTTACATGTGCAGAGAATTTTTCCTTGCAAGAATGAAAGCCTGATGAGTCGAAGGTGGCAGAACAATACAGTGGGTCAGTCATGCTCTGGTCAATCAGGGTTCAGTGCGAATATGTTTGGATTTCAACTGGACTCCATTCCATACAGTCATGGAGTTGGCCATACACATACTGAGTTCTGACTTATGCAAAATGGAACTTGCACTAGACCTTCAGGAATATAACTACTGGGGTGCTGATAAGTCCTTAGTCTGACCAGGAAGGAAACAAGCCCAGCAGCATGTCAGGGACATGCACGATATCAACAAAATCGAGACGCAAGCCATCATAAAGTTTCTTTTCCTGCAAGGCAAGGCACCGAAGGAAATTCACGCCATTCTGACAGAAACATTAGCTTGTTTCCTTCCTGGCTGAGCTAAGAACTTATCAACATCCCTGTACAACATAACGCAAGAAGTGTCTGTATATTTCAATTATGTCAGCATGTATTCAAGATGTAGGTGGGTTTACTAACTGGTTAATTAACACAGTCATATTACCAGCCCAAAGTATGGATATATTTGGTTTTCCAAGCACAATTTACACTCTGGTTTGCAATACAAAATGTTCCACCACTGTGCAAAGTCATCCTCAGCCACTTCACATCATCAAACAACAAACAAAAATACTTCACCCCCTTGCCAGTGTCCATGCACCATATCGTCTTTCATTCCTAACATCATCATTTTCTGTGCACTACACCATGTGAGTGCTTTCACAGTAACTTTCTTCTACAACTCTTCCACCCTCAGCAGCTGGTTAGTATTTCAACCCCAACATCATTGAAGGGTTGAATTAGTAGTCTCTTGCACTTCCTACTGAATTTCAATGATAAATTAGTGGACAGCTCATAACATACAGAAGTCACTGGTTAATATATGAACTATAATTGTTACCTGTATAAATGACATCTGCAGAAATGTAACATAAGATTCACGTTTACCAGCCATTACACGTGTCTGCTGCACCTAATGTAAATACACGTTTACTTGCCACTACACGTGTCTGCTGCACCTAACATAGGATGCATGTTTACCTGCCATTACACGTGTCTGCTGCACCAGCCCTGGCTCACAGTGTCCGCACGTCTCCTGTCCAGTATGAATGTGACACAGCAGTTTTGTGCCGCCCACCTGCAGGACACTTCCATGCACCACCTCATGAGGTTCACTCTCCTGTTTTGCTACTGACAAGCGTTTCCCATTCAGGTAAGTACCATTACGACTACCAAAATCAGTCACATAATATTTTCCTAATGACTCGTCAAAAGTGAATTTAGCATGATGCTGAAAAAGGAAAAAACACCATATTTTAAAAATAATATAACAAATACAGTATCTTATCAATTAACATGCAGTTAGGTTCCTGTAAAATTCTAATGTAGAGTAAAATAACATAAAACAGAGTTCTGTTTCCATGATCAGTCATTAGCAGACCCAAGTCAATTAATCAGAAGCAAGATCTTCATGTGGTAAACTGTAGTGTTAAGCTAACAGTAGTGGTCTAATTTATGCCATTTTTAACACAGCAGCCTTGACATTTAATTTGATGGAAGCACATGCACAATGTAACTCTTGTAGTGCATTCACTGTATTTAGTTTAATTCCCAGTTGACTCTCAAGGAAGCCCCAGCCCATATGTGGGGCAACCTGGCCTGCCAACTGCCACTCTCATAGCTTGCATGCTGGAGTTGACATTGCCATTCTTATGTTTCTGATAGCTTCTGCCATCTGCTGCTTGGAACCATTTGGTCTTGCTGGTTCTGTTTCCATCTGGCTGTAAAAAATTTCATGAAGGTCTTCCATAATGTAAATAAGGAAAACATGAGTGCCAAATGAGTGGTGGTGAAAATTAATTCAAGCTGAAAGGTTTGTCCAAACAAAGTTTGCAGATGTTAATAAGCTAACAACAAAAGCAGCACATTCAGTTATCTCCTCATTAAATAAACAATTTATTTACACACAAAATCTGTCCCTGTGCTTGCCATGAAGGAGTATACAGGAAGGACAGGTACAGCTCCAATCATTGTTAACCTCGGCAGCAGATGGTAGCCAGGAGTCAGTGTCATGCCCTGGCCACATCAGTGCCACCAAAACAGCACTTGGTAGCCACTGAAAACGAGGCTTGCTAAGCCCCAGAGCCAGTCAGGACATTTTCCAGAGACACAACTCCTGCCCCATACAGGATCTGAACCTGTATCATCCAGCCCATAGCCCAATCCACGGCTGGCGAACCTACAGCATGCAGAAAGATTTCCTTGGCACACAGCATTCACTGCTGTCCATATTTTTTATTTCTTTTGCCTACCAGAATCTCTATATTGTGAAGAATATGATACGTATGTATGTATGTGTTTGTACATACATATATATATATATATATGTATGCATATCTGACTGTGTACAAATTGTATAAGAATTACTGCTGCCACCAAACAGTACTGCATGTGAAGCATTTTTACATAATTGGGAGCAGTGCAAAGTGTTGAGTGGATAGATATTACTGGGGCACTGACCTGGCAGTGACTGGGTGAATATGTGACATTGGACAAAATGTTTTACAAACATCTTCTGAAACAGGAAATAGCAGCAGCCCTAGTTACTTCCCAATTTTTTTTTTCCATATCGCATTCCTCCAGGAGGCCTTTATTAGAAATATAATAATGACAGGATGCATTAATTACAGAAATGCAATGTGCATCAATAATAATAATGCAGTAATTAATAGTAATTATGGAAATCTCCAAGACCTTACTTTGCTCTTCAAAATTCCCGTGGGCACGCAGAAGAATTTCTTCAAAATTTGTAGACAATTTGGGCAAATGCCCTCAAAAAGTCACTCTACTGAATGAGCTATTCCAGATCTCTATTTGCATATGGACCTATAAATACAGGTGGGAGGAGGGATAAAATCAAAGCCAAAAATTTAAATGCAAATGTCTCTAGTTGTGTGTCAAATAATTAACATACTGCACACCAGTGTCAAGCAAATGTGACGCGATTGAAAACAACATCCACTAAGCTTGGTGCTTTAAAGGATTCTGGAGATACCACATTCAAAACAGCTGCACATGGGACAACATACACCAAATTACAGGGTGCATGAAAAACACCTAACAGTTTTTGAAATCTGAAAACCTGCGTACTCGCTATATGGCATTTCCATACTGACCACCATCATGTACAGTGATGTTTGGAGTTTAGCTGAAATGAAGCAATGGTCAGTGCAACACCACACTGCAGCAGTGGTGGAATTATCAAAACAGAGTCTGTTACAGTTACACAGTGTGGTTTCTCAGCACTTTCAAAGATGTGATGCTCTGGCTGCAATACTGTGGTATGGTGAGGACTGAAATGGCATCAAGAAGGATCAGTGAAGGAGAGTAAACCACAAGGATGTCCACGTTCAGCTCATACACCTGACAATGTGGAGCGTATAAGATTCCATATTGCAGAGTACATGAAGGTCAGCTTGGCAGCAATCTCTTGCACTTCACTTAAATAACAGCAGTGGTTGCCGAATTCACCACAAGGATTTGCATTATTTTCCATATATAATCCATGTTAATCCGGAACTTAGAAAACAGAAAAAACAAGATGAACCAACTACAGTTCTGCAATTAATTCTTGGACTTGGTGAACAACAATCACAACACAGCGAACACATTACTGACATCAGACAAGGCTCACTTCCATGTCTGGTTATGGGAATACTAGGCTCCAAACAACCCATATGAACTTCTCCAAGGTCCTTTGCATAATGGAAAAGTGATAGTGTGGTGTGCAATTTCTTCTCATGGCATTATAGGACCCAATTTCTTTGAAAATGCAGAGGGTCATACAGGGCATACAACAACTGTGAATGCTGAGCAGCACAAAGTCACACTGGAAACATTTCTGTGAATGAGTTATGTCCTTGTCAGTTCGATTTGCTATACTTCCCACAAAGAGCAACTGCCCCCACAGCACAGACTGTCAGGCAAGTTCTCAGGACAGTGTTTCTAAGCAGACTCTCTAGTTTTGGGGACACCACTTGGCCTGCTCGCTCAACTAATGTTGCACTACCAGACTATTTCCTTTGGGGCTATGTAAAACAAAAGGTTTACAAAACACATCCTGCCAATAATGATGATTGAATTTGGGAGTGTATTCTAGGAATCCCTAAGGAAATGCTACACCATGTTTTGAGAGCCTTTCTATCGTGACTGCAGAAGTGTACTGAATGACATGGTAGTCACATACAAAGTGTCACACAAAAACAGTAATGATTCAGATGAATTCTCATGGACAAGAAAAGTACCTGCTAGTGTTAAATAAAATTTTTCCACTTTGCCTTCAAATGTCATTTCATTTAAAAAACCATCAGGTGTTTTGGATGCCCATGAATAAAAGTTTTGAGATTAAAACATTGAAAACTAAGGTGCCTAGAGGACCCAAACTTTACACCAATTAGAAATTTGCTCTTCTGGGATTCCATGCAACTGCATAACATCCCAGAAGAGCAAAGATCTCATTCACACCATGGTGGAAGCCTGAAATCATGCCATTGTAACAATGACTTTCTACAGATGCTGAACAAATACACATTTGTGTCAGCATGTGTGTGTTCGTGTAGGAGAATGAAAGGGTGGGGTGGTGGTGGGGGCAAAGTGATTTTAAATGGAACTACAGTGATACCCCAGCTAACGAAGATAATTCGTTCCAGAATCACATTCGTTAGCCAAAATCTTCGTTAGCTGAAACACATACAGACGGAAAAGAGAGGCTCCTGGAATGGCCCGACCGTTCATGTTTGCTGCTTTATGTTAGCGCGCATCCACTAAAACATTCGTCAGCCGAATCCATATTCGCTAGCCGAGTCCGAAAAACAGCGAAAAAATCGTTAGCCAAAAAATTTGATAGCAGGGTCACTCGTTAGCCGAGGTATCACTGTACCCATACTGGTCATTGGTACAACACTGATTGGCACAGACAACCTGTTGCATTTCCACTTTCCCCACACAGAGAGCCAAAGGACCGAACTCAGAACATAACAAAGCATACCAACCAGCCAGTACCCAGTATGCCGTTTACTGAGAAAGAAAAATGTGACAACATATTTTACATAATAATAATAATAATAATAATAATAATAATAATAATAAAATAGCCATCAACACAACTATACTGTATCTGGTATTTATTGTTGCAGCTAGTTTCAACCACACAGGGTCATCTTCAGGCACATATACTTTAAAAACACATAAGAAGTACAATTACAGTATAGTCATTGAGATCTCAGTTATTACAATTTTTGGAATACATGTTACCGTTTCCAGTATGGTGGTTGAAGTATAAGTTAACAAAAGGTTATAAAATATTCTTGAATTTCATGGTGTTCTGACATACTAGACTAGGGGTAGTGCAACAGGAATCTCAACTGTGTATGTCTTCTTTTTATTAATCCAGGTTTCCATATGTGTTTTGTAGGAGAGGCTCCAAAATATTGGTGTCAGGCTGGTATTGGTCTTCGTACATGTTACTCCTCTCGCTTCTCAGGCGGTACTTTTTATTCCAAGCTACATACATGACATTTTCAGTGTTAATGCTTGCCAGTTTCTTAAAAACAGAAAACTTGACAACATATAGAGAGTGTACCTAAATTATGTTAACAAATTTACTCACAAATACAACTGTATGAAAATGCAGACATACTTTATGTACATCATATGTGACAGGAACTCTCAAAATTTCTGTGAGTACCCATTAGATTGAACCAACCTTGTTCACTATACTGCATCCATCTGTGTGAGGGTACATAAATTATCCTTACAACTTTATAAAAGTCTGTTCTGAACATAACACACCTTCAACATGGACACCACTAATAAGCATACAACGTCCAAGTGATACTTCAGGCTCCACCTGCAGTATGTCAGTCTTAACTGATGTAACAGCAGCTTCAATTCTTTTTCTTCAGATCTATGTCAACCACCAGAGTTTGACAGACAGCTTTTAAGTATCCCCACTGAGAAAAGATCCCAAGTTTCTCAGCACATTCAAGAAACTGGTGGATGTCACAGTTGCTTTGGCACAAAAGAAAAGTCCAATCAAATTACCCTGCGGCAGGCCACACCGTGTGTTAACTGTGGGGCTGTCTCTAATGTGAGCCACTGCAGCACGAGAGTGTTCTGATCCCCAGATGTGTACATTCTGTTTGTGGACCTTCCCTGAAATGTGGAACGCAGCTTCATCAGAAAGAATGATTTTTCTCGGGAATTCATTGTATTTGTCAAGTTTCTCATAAAAAATGGTCCCTGCAAATTTCCTATGTGCTATATCCTGTCATCTGGAGGAATTGCATGGAACACCTGCAACCTGTAATACACAGACGCAAGCATTTTCACAATGCTCTATGTACTGTTGAGTGCAACACTTGCAACTCATGCACTGCAGCTCAAGTCAACTTGGGTTTTGTTTGCATTTTTATTGTTTTTTTACACTGGCAGCAATGCTTTAATGTATTTCTGGGCATGTCATGTAGTTAACCTGTGAATGAAGGAAGGACTCTTTTCTTTTCTAAGCAGCATGGCTGAAGCAGATGTACTGTGTGTTGCAGCACAATTTTATAGTGAGTTGTGTCATGAGAAATGGTGGTGGTGACCAAGGCACAATCCAGAGAGTGAATCAGATACAATTCACGTGCACCAAATGTGTTAAATATTATGTGTGCAGTATATTACTCAGTCCCATAATAGAATACATGACAGTGTTCTGTCATCATACTTCACACAAATTAAACTGGGCTCAACATGTACATCTGGTTCTCAATTACAAAAGCAATAAGACACGTGGACTCCAGACAATAACATCACATACACATGCCACATCTTCACCAGACATGTGAAGGCCCTGCACTTTTCTTGTGAAAAACATTTCCAGTCTACATAAACTGCATATAATGAGCATGTGTTGATAGTCCCAATGCCAGCATCTTGCAACACACTGCTCTGACACCTCATTCAATCTGTGCACCTCAGCTTGTTTTGATAAACTACTCCATGCGGCATCATGGAGACTGAGCCATGATTCATGCGTTCACACACAGAAATTCACTGCACGGAAAAGCAAGGGGTATTACCATTTACAATGTAATCAGTAGAACTTTGAGAGTTCCTCTCACAGATGATGCAAAAACGGTCTTCTCATAAAGTTTTTAATCATGAGTAAAGTTGTGAAAATATAATTTATATGCACTCTGCGTTTCTTACGCAAGCCAACCAACTAAATCACCCCAAGTGTCATTTCTTTTCTGAGAAGCTAATCGTTCAACTAACGAAGAAATTTCTCATATTTTATGCAACCCCAAAGGTCCTTACCATATTGACAAGTAACCACCACTTCTCTCTATCCTAAGCCAACACTTTTTTTAAGATGCATCTTCATACTATCTTACCATCTATGCCTAGGTCTTCCAAGTGGTCTCTTTCCATCCCCCACCAAAACCATGCACACATTTCTATTGAATTGTACACGCCATGTTCAGTGTTCTGCTTGCCAGTTTCATACAACATGATGGAAAAATAAAAGTAATTTACTCACTTTACTGATATTGATGTCTGGAACAGACACTGCATGATCTCCTTCTCGTCCCATTGTTCCACCAGTGCAAGTAACAATGAACAAGGTGCCCACTTTTAGTTGTTCAAGATTTGTTTCCTTAACAATGATCCTAATACATGGTGGCCAACCTTTTGATACCTCTGAAAAATAAATATACAGTTACAAATAACAGCAGCCTTTTATGTTTATATCTACGTAGCATGATCAGAAAGTTTCTGTACAGGCCACAATGAACTCCTCCCGTGTGCAGGTGGAGTGTAACCAAGAGTCATTTGCATAATTTCATTTACCTAGTCATTTGACTACCTGTTTTCGTGATGGGTAAATTGGGAAGGTAACCAACTGTTTATGCTCCAAACAGAGAGTAGTTAATACTTAAAGCATTCAGATTCTTGAGTATAATAATGTGGTTGCTTTATGAAGTCTATTGAAATACGTAAGCCACAACTAAATCTCAGAAAGATTACCGTTTTTAAGAAGTCAAACAATCACAGGCAATACTATGGTCATATAGGTATTAAATGACACTTAACCAGTGTCATTTAAAAAATACCATTCATGGCTTCTGGATGCAAGGTTTCACCTCACATTCACTACCATTAAATCTGTGAAAAGTGTGCAGGAGCATGACGGCATATCCAAAAGTTCCTTGACTAAGTCGGTAACAAAAACCATGCGTACATTTGTTACCGTTTATGTAGTGGGCCCAGTGCTCTGCCACTGCTGGAGGCACCACAGAAGCTGGCTTTTTTTTGTATCATGTGTACAGCAGTCAGCAAGCATTCCTGAATTTCAGGGATGTCCCGGATACAACACCCTCCTAACTGCAATTTCATTCTTGGACATAAGAAGAAATCACAAAGGGCAAAATCAGGTGAGTAAAGAACAGGTAACTACAGCCTTGCTTCTTGCAGCCAAAATTTATTGCTGCTTCTGCTCAGTGGTGAACAACAATGGCACAAGTTGTGCACAGGCCCACTGCAAGTGCATGTGCTACTGGCAAGTTCCATGCAACAAGCTAAACTCAGCAGTGATCTCAGAAATGGTACTTTGTCAGTCTTCATTGACAATTTCAGGAACTCTCTCCAGCTCTTCACTCACACAACCCGTGGAGGTATGACATGAACACTCGCAGTCTTCAACCATAGTTTCCTCATGTCTGAATCTGGAAAACCACTCAAAACTCTTCAGTCTTCACATGGCACTGTTGCTGAAAGCCATGCATTTCTGATGCAGTTTTCCCACTTTTGACGCACAACTCAATGGAGAAACTAAGTTTTTTTTTTTTTAAATCAGCCACTAGAAAATCATAGCTCTCACTTATTGCGCATGACAATAAACACCTGATGAGATGCAATGCAGAAGGTTGTAACAGCAAAACTCACCACACTTACTGAGAAGACAGAAAAACAGCTGCACCCAAAAGTAGGACCTGTACTATTGCCTTTCTAAGTCCTAGCACTATGTTCAGGAACTTCTGGATATAACTTCACATGTTTCAATGCACTCAAAATGCACAAATGTAAGGTTAATAAATTTCTGGAAGTATAAATGAATGACTACAATTACCCTGATCAGTATCCATCTCATGTATGCTGCTCGCACCACTACTGCATATACCATCTTCCCCACAGCTATCCGAGCACTCTCCTTCTTCCAGGGACTCTGCCCCACTGTTGTTATTGTCATGTTCACATGATCTGTCATGTTTAACTTTCTTACTTTCCTATAATACAACAGTAACGGAAGATATTAATTTACCTAGAGCATGACTTCTACTCTGATCCACAGATAACTGTGAAAGGCCCAGCACAAGTTTGTTCACTGCCTCCTCAATCTGAAAAAAGGAATACACTTTTTGCTAACATTCATTAGCATGTACTGTCCTAAAAGCCACTTCACTGACTACTTACTCATGTTCCAGCACAACATTACATTATTTATAACCAACCACAAGCAGAAAATGACAATAACAAGCTACAGAAATTGTACAAATTATTGTCCACCACCATGTTCAAAACATTTTTCACGCGTTCTGAGCACTGATTTACAAATTTAAATACTCATCAGTTTTCAAAAGGACTTGTGCCATAAGCCACAACAGTACAACAGAAGGAGAATAATTACAATGTATCATCTGGCAATGGTTAAATCAAATCCTTGATATATAGCTCATCTGTTGGTTTTGGCCTGCAGAATATTCAAGCACAAGGATACGATAAAGTCAGCTGTACAATGACAGTAACAGAGGACTGGCAGATGTAACAAAGCAAACACCCTGCTGCCTGCCCTTGCCACCTGATGTACAGAACAGATACATCTGCCAGTTAACTGACCAAACAGTGACAAATAACCTGTAACATTTACATTAAATATTGTGTGAAGAATTCTAGAGGCAGTAACCAGCAGAGGGCAGCAGTACTTCCCATACATAACAGACACATGAGATCACATGAATTGCACACAAATCTGGCAATGTTCATCCCTCTCAGCACCAACGAACACTACATTTGTGTCAGGAGACAATAAGTCAGTTCTGTAAAGCAGTTACAACTACTACCATCCTTGGGATATCTGAATGCAAAGTAGGAAAAACTGTAAATTAATAATTACAGCATTTAGTTAGTACAGATTATTATTACATTGAATTTGAGCATTACGATCTTCTGCAATATAACGCCATGTCACCGGCTGAGAGGTTTCAAATGTTTTGAAGTAATGTGGTGACTTGATCTGCAGGCGTCAAGAAGTCTCAGAAGAATGACAAAACCAGGTATATGACAGGGATATATAGGCAAGGTGTAACCTGCCAGTAAATGGGTAGGAAGTTGGTGAGCCAACAGTGGTGTGTGGAAGAGTCTTAGGTGCATAGACTGATGAGGTGCTGAAAAGGGCCATAAATTGATGTGTAGTGGAGAGGTAGTTATCACCCACTGACCAAAAAGGACGTTGGTGGGTTTGGAACAGGAGAATGGGGAACAATTTGAGAGGACAACAGGTGACACGTATCACAGAGATAAGTCTCCACAGCCAGCACTCGAAAGGCAGTCACATCCCAGAAGAATGGATTCATGAATTACACCAGTGTGAGAAACTCAAACAATCTATATATTAAATATGTCACATGTAACCTGGAAGTTCTGAAAAGCCTGTTCATAATGCTGACATGTCAACACAACTTGCCTACAGAATATGTACATGCACTGACATACCCCCATACACACAATTTTATTTGCCTACCCAAAACTGTCATTAAACCAGATGCTAACTGTTGATTTAATGCAGCATCAGAATCTTTAACATTTATTACAGTTTACTTTAAAAAGTTGCACAGCTGTTGAAGACACTGGCATACTCAATACACGAATCTTCATTAAGTCCAGCTAGCGTCATTTGCAACAATAAGCTTCATAATATATACTATTCACAATTACTTATTAGGGTGTGCTATAGGAGGATGGGGTAGGATGTTGCACACAGCATGCATGGGAAGGATGAGAAATGCTGATAGCATTTAAATAAAAAATCAAAACGAGCAGACCACTGGGCAAAATATGGTACACAAAGGACAAAAATATTAAAATTGATGTTAACAGTGTAACAATATGGAGTAGATTCAATTGACGCAAGTGGGTTCAATGACAGGCCCTTCTGAACATGGTAATGAACCTTCTGGTTCCATGAAGGGCACAACCACTATTAACTACAGATGGCATTCAGCATACAATTAGCATCACTACCACCACAGTCATCCTGCTAGCATGACACAGCACTAAAATGCTGGTGTGGCCACAATCTTTTACTTAATTTTGTAAGAGAGAGACACAGAAAGTTATCATGGAAAATATGTGCTCGGTACAAAATAATGAGAAACACTTGGAAATGTCTCTGCAAAGACACATCCACTGTCATGCAAAGTGTTCTTTGCTTTTGGAGACTGCAGTCCCCTGACATGAGATGCAGTGTTGATTAGTAATTTGTTACTGACATGCCAGAGAAGTTTGATTTTTCCACCTTCAGGGCTGTTGAAAAAGAGTAAGGTCCTGGGAGAAATGGCTGCATTATACTGTAGAGAGAGAGTGTGTTAAGGTGACAGCTGTACTGAGTCAACAGGAAGAATTGTTGAGGCGAGGTAAGGGAAATGGAGCAATGGGAAGAAAGTGCAAATGAAGCAATTTAGGAGAAAGAGAGCTAAGTAAAGATAACATACTCGACAAGTTATTACAATTGAGACCAACAAAAGCAATGTTATTAAAATTGCAATAATATTATAAAACACCAATGTTTCGGGCCTTACTGGCCCATCACCAGGAAGCACACAAATGTATTACCTGCATGTAGCAGAACTGCCAAAAATTCCTCAATGTCTAATATATATATATATATATATAGTAGACAGAGCTGTGCACAATAACTGGGGAAGCCAGCTGCTCTGAAGGTGTTCACAGCACCGTTCATGTAGGCTGGTTGTCAAGCCCGAGCTCCATTCCAGCAATATAAACATGGAGGAGAGGCTTGCCTTCAGAAGGTCAAAGAATTGTCTCACTCACTCTCTAAAAAATCCTGATAACGTCCCTGTGAGGATGCACAACTGTAGCACTACAACCCTCTTTAACGTCAACAAATCCAGGCTCACCTCCCCCACACTCTTCACTTTGTCATTCCTCTGCTCTCCTTCCTCCTGCATTTATTCATTTGCTCCTTCATCACACTGCTCTAGCCCCTTTCCTTGCCTCTAGAGGATCTACCCCCCCCCCCACCCCCCATCCCAGAAAACCCCTTCAAACTGGCTCACTACCAGTAATGGCAAATCTGCTCTCCTAATACAATGCAACTTCTAGCATTTTATTCTTTTTCATCTGCTCTGAAAACAGAAGCAGCAAGCTAACCTGAAATATCAGTAACAAATTATGAGTCAGCATGTTGCCATGCCCTACAATACTCCAAATATTGCAACACCACAACAAAAACCTCATGTATCATACCTAAACTAATTAACTTCATGCACTTTTTCCATCATCTAAAACACTAAAATTAATAGAATTAATACAACACTGTTTCAGGGACAGGATCAGCCCCCGCTTCAGGGCTACTTGTAAAACATGATGCTACTACAGAACTGTTTACAGTCAAACTCTACTCAGTGTTAAAGAAGATAGAAAAATTCTGTAGCACTGTTACGCTTCAGAAGCCTGAAGATAGCAGCTGATCCTATCCCAAAACATAGTATTTTATTAATTTTATTAGTCTCGGTATGTCAGATTATGGAAAAAGTCCAAAGAGTTAATGAGTATGGATGTAATATATCATCACGAGAACTTACAGAACTAATAATGCCAAAATTTTAAAATTTCACGAAAACCCACGAAGTGGTCTTGGATCTGTTTCATGTGCAGGCTGAGGTCAGTTGCAATAGATGTTCATGGTTGCAAATGTGAAGAAAAGCAAAGTGGGCACATGGTGTGCATACTAAGTTTTATGAAAACTCACAGACTGCTTCAAAAACACAAGAAGGATAAAGGGAAAATAAAAAATTCTATCGCTCACTTTACTGCCTCTATGCTTGTTCCTTCGCTTGCTTTCATGTTCTTCATACTTGACACCAACTGTACTAGTAGGTACAGTCTGATGCACTGCTTCAACTTGTGAGTGAAACTGGAAGGCTCTACTTCTGTCATCATAATAATAGTAGGTACCTGAGTTACCATCATAGTACAATCCCAGCTCCTGAAAAATATGACAGTAATAGTAGAAGCAGTAGTAGTCATGGTGGTGGTGATGGTAGCAATAGTATCTGGGCAGGTCACAAACCACATATAGTCTGGGATGTAATGTTGTGTTGCAGGCTTAGTAGTTCCTGACATTTTACAAGAAGGGTCCATTCTGTGGATAAAAGGTCAATGCACAAGAGCCTGCCTGGTACAATTTGTAATCTCCATCTGTTACATTGCACAGTTAAATTTTCTATTATGGACTGGTGACAGCACATTCACTACAGTGACCAGGCAATGGGCTGGTCAATCCACAGCTTAACATCGAACAGGGGCAACATACTTTTCTCTTCTCCAAAATGTCCACACTTGCTCCGATGCCCAGCCAGCCTTCTATTCAATGGATACAGGGGTCTCTGCACCCACGGATAAAGTACCTAGGACAGGAAGTTGACAAATCACCTTTGTCTGGGACTGAGGTTAAGAATGACAGGAGCTATACTTCCACTCCCTCTTTATACCTTCTTGTTGTGGACAGAGATAAATTTAACCTTGTGCATTACCTTGTGGTCCACAGGAATAAATTGTTTCACATTTTGTTAGGGTTTTGTTTCACTCATTTTTCTTGAACGGTCACATTCGTGTTCACATCTTAACAGTCTGGACCATGGATATGTGGTATTTTATTAATCAACTATTACAGTTGTTTTACACCATGGGACTAAACTATGCATGTGGTACATGATTTGCATCTGTGTATTGCCTCCTGCAGGTTTCTGTTAATTGGCCCTACAGAACGTAAATTAATAATGTATGACATAAGCCCAGTAACACAGTAGGGAAGGTGCATTAGTGGAAGTTGCACTCAATAACTAAACTTTACAAACTGTACTCCTAAAGTTACAAACCTTAAGTATCATACAGAACCACTGTGTTGTAAACTAAACAGACTCAGCATAACTTGCTTACGGCATTGTAATAGTAGCCTGTGCTATAATCATAGTACATTCCAGACGTCTCTTCATAAACAAAACCTGTCAGCTGCATAGCAGTCTGAGCGGCTTCCTTCACTTGTTCTGCCAGACTCCATGTTTCTTCTACCTCCTTACTGGTCCTTTCCTTGCTCCAAGCTGGTGCAGCTTCTGATTGAGCCTCATACCCATCTTCTGTTTGTGTTGCTACATTACATTTTTTCCTCTTCTTTGACTTCTGAAAATAAAAGCACAAAGGGTAAAACATATACACTTGAAGCATCATTTTTGCTGTTTTCATGCTCAAGCAAAATTTGGCTTTTCTTTCATCCAGGACTTGGAAGTACTGAGCAGGCGAAGACAAAGTTGGAGTTACAGGAAGTTGCCATTTAATGTTCCAGCTACGTTCCAGAAACTCATATCCCACCAGCAGCTAGTACAAACAATGTAAATCGAGTACAGACAGCATTAACTGAATCTCTGTCACCAAAATCTATCAATGTCGAAAGGAAAAAACTTTGTTTGGGGCAACATTAGAAAAGGACTGCCTGTATGTCAAGTCAACACAGTATGCAGGCAGAAGTATAATGGGAACCATAAGTTCTAATGAAATTTGGCAAATCTGTTGAGTGATAAGAATATAAGTGATAAATACAAAGCTACTTCTTTACATGACTTAATTTCAGATACCAGGAACTTTTCTTTAAGTTTGTCCCAATTTTGAATAATTATACTTCCATAACTCTGGCTTGGAAGTTATAATTTAATTTGTAGATTAATTCCAGTTTAGTAAAATTTTATAACATAGAATAGGCAGTTGGTAATGTAAAAAAACCTATGTGAATGTTTGGATTATGCTGAATAAATTGATGTTGCAAGTACCACTTGTAAATAAAGGTTTAAGTGTCAAAAGGCATAACTGCTTTATAATAAAATAATATTGTTAAAACATCTGATGAACCATAGGATTCCAGTGTACAACATGTTGCCTGTTCACATACTGCTGCCTAATGCACTCTCTGATTACAGATCAGGTGAAAGGATGATAATGATTGCATGCCACTCAGTGTGCATTGAATGTATGCATATTGTGAGCCTGAAGAAACATATGCTACATTTTCGCACTATTCAGACCAAACTTGTGCCTGTTTGCATTCATTTATCACAGATTCCTTTTCATTTCTGGATATTTGATACTTCAATGTTGTAATCTGCAAGGTGTCTTACTTTAAAAAATTAAACAACAGCAGTCATTTTAAATTTCAAACTACATTTCACTCTGCTCATAAAAAGACACTACAACAGGTGTCAGGAGATGAATTACAAGCACAAATTAAAGGCTGCATGAACATGATATGCAATAGAACTGAAAATATCAGGGTGTGAGTAACAGGTAGTGCAGCATTATCACTTACAGTAACAAGTAGAACAGCATCAGCACTTACAGTAACATAAACAGCAGCATTATCACTTACAGTAACAAGTGTGCAGCATCAGCACATACAATAACAAGCAGTGTAACATAAGCACTTTCAGCGACATGCAGGGCAGCATTATCACGTGCAGATATGTAGGTGTAAAGTCTATTTACATACACTATATAACATGACACAAAAACACAGGTATATAAGTTACTTCACACATAAAACACCAGTACTGATGCTTTGCAGGCACATAGCTATATGTGCTTTAAAAACTACTTACAAACACCACTAACAGCAGATATACAGTACTAAATTAGTCAAAATATGTAAGAGTCCAAGAAACACTGTATGAATGTCCTTACATTGCTTGAGATCACATGCTCTACATCCTTGGCTTGGCCCTATGACAGATCTACAGAATGTAAATAAATTCTATTCCGTCCTGTTGCAGAAGAAAGAATTCAATACACGCTGTAAGTAGAAACAAATAAAGAACACTACCTACAAGTAACACATTTAAAATGGATACTTTACAACGAGAACGCTGGCTGAATAAAAATGGCATGCACGTTCTTACATGAACATAGCCAACTTCACTTACATGTTCCTTGAGCTCATTGTGTAATCTATACAACTTCGACTGCTGCTTATAAATGAAACTCTGAAGGCGTTTAATAAATATTACAACTTCCGGCAACTTTTCTAATTCAGCTTCGCACGGGCAAGTACCAAAATCAGATGGAATATCACAATCGCTTTCGCTGTCTCGACTGGTATCCTGTTCTATCATCTCTGACGTGAACTTAAAATCACTCATATCATGCAGTTACTGGTAACTACTTTACACCTTATACAGAGTTCAATACGACTATTCTATAGTAGTCACAATTCATAAATAGCACCTCACATCAAATCCTCTCTACCGTCTACACCATAAAGTTATTACATTACATTATCTGACAATTACTTCCGCACTCCATAACAGAGATCGGTACGTAATATTATTAGCTGTTCAGTTTGTTCAGTGTAGCCAAAACAAATAAATTCCCTTCTTCAGCTGTTGACTTCCCTACTTTCATTTGTTTAAAATTGACACATAATGTGCAAAACGAAATGTATTACGTGGTAACTATGTTTTCCCATTAGGTTCTATTACACAAATTTCAAGCCACTTACAATACTTTTCAATTAATATATAGAGACGTTATGAGCTGACTGACCACTTCATTTTGATATAAAATGGACTACTATAGCCCTTTATTTACAGAAATTTCAAATTGGACTTCCAAACCCTTAGAAGAAAAAAAAACTGCAGTGCTTAAAGAAATGAGAGCAAATCGGCTCTTTTGAATTGTCTGCAACTTTTACTGCAACAATTTTTTGACACCCAAAATATTAGTGGCATGACTACCAACCCTTTGTGTGTTGAACTGCTGACTTAATTTTTTCAGACAAACGTGCATTTATCAAACCTCGAAAAGAAAAACGGTCTTATCGATTGAAAAGAACGCCTATTACCGCGAATAAATTATGTCATGATCTATACTGTTGAATAGCAAATTATGAGGTGTTTCTAATTTTCAGGTAAAACATTCCTGTTGTGTTAAAGCAGAGCTCAAACAGTAGACCACATATTATATGATTGCAAACTACTCGAGCAGGAAAGAGACAGTCTAAAAGCTGCAGTATTACGGACAGAAAACTGGGAAGTGAGTAAAAAGGAACTCATTAACAAATTTAACAAAAATTTTAAAAATTTATGAACAATATACCCTTTAACAAATTATAGACACTTATAGTTAATTTAACAAACTTGCATATAGAACAAGGAATTTTAGTTTAAATTATGTAAGAAACCACCAATGCATGTAGTATTACTCCATTGTAATGAAGCATGCAGAATAATAATAATAATAATAAATAAAATAAAAAATCCCCGTTGTGTTCAATAATCAATAGAACATACATATATTCTCATTGTAGTAACCACATTCTAACTTTAGAAGCTGACAAATGCAATGTATCACCAGTAGCTAATCTGTAAAGTTCTTATATTCTGTCATGTATCTAACATTCCTGTTGTTTGTTTTAAACTTGTTAATTTTGTTTCCAGACATTAAAAATTTTTGTTCCTGAAAGTTATTTCACACTTTGCCTTTTTCAGAGTATCTCCATTTCATTCACATCACCTTTGCAATTCAGCCTCCTTATTTTGATTTAATAATTTTGAGCAATTTTCTCAAAGCAATATTTCTCTCCCTGGTTAAAGCTTTGCTGTTCTCTCTGATACATTTCCGATTCCTACTGACATGCATTTTCCATCCAGATTTTTAAAAGATGCATTCTGATTTGAGTTTTTGACCCAATATTGTTCTTTGCTTACATACCATTCAACTTAGGGAGATGAAATTTTCGTCATCATGTTTTTGTATATTGAAAACTGTATTCATGCCAACCAGACAGGTTTAACTATTTCAGTGGTACCGACAAGACTGCCTATAGCATACAACTAACTCATCCATAAGTCACCTTTAGCCCTCAAGTTGTTGAACTGGTGAAACAAAATTAATTACTGGTGGGAGAAATGTCATTTAATTTAACACACAAATCTATGTATTTAGTGCCTTCTGCACCATGCAGCTATTTATTAAAACTTGTGTGGCAGTAAGCAACAGTTTCTAAAAGTCGCTGATGGCACTCTCCATGCTCCAGTGGCCCAGTAATGTACAGTACATAGAATGTTATTTTCTTCTGTTCTGTTTCCTAAATGGTTGATGTGGATCCAGGATAATATAGTCAGCATAACTTTGGGCTGGAAGATCTGGAGTGTGATCCCAAGGAGAAGATGGATTAATTTTTTGAGGTAGGGATACTGAAATTAAAGGTATTTTGCAATTGTGGAAGAGGGATATGGGAACAATCAGTGGTGTAGGGCAAAAGGCTTCTTGTAGGCAGATTTGAATATGTTTGTTATATGCTATTTATAGGGGGGCAAGGGGGGGGGTATCTGTAATGTGCGCTATCCTGGGGGTGCAGCTCTAGTATGTCTGCTCGCTGCTGTCCTGTGTGGGTCTCCAGTTACTGTTTTCCATATCCGATGTCTATTGCTGGTGGGCTTTTGTTATGGGTTGAGTGTGCTCTCTATCCTTTGTATCTGTGGTGATCTCTGTGTCCAGTCCATTTTGTGTGTGCTTGTATTTGTAACGGTACGCTGCCTCATACAAATAACAACCGAACAAACTAGACGAACCTGCACAAATACGACACGTTAAACCAGGAAAAACAAGTGACACCAGACTGCGGATATATATACCAACAGTGATATCACAGTGCCAATGACAATTACCATCACAGAGCCAAGCATAATTACCAAACAGGTCTGGTCCCCGGTCATCTAACCGCCAAATATGACACCCCCTAGATGGAAGACAAATACAAGCACACACAACCCACAACAAAAGCCCACCAGCAATAGACATCGGATATGGAAAAACAGTAACTGGAGACCCACACAGGACAGCAGTGAGCAGACATACTAGAGTTGCACCCCCAGGATTGCGCACATTACAGGTACCCCCCCTGCCCCCCTATAAATAGCATATAACAAACATCACAGATGCTGAGATCTCACCATCATGACATATTCATACCAATCCTGTAAAACAATACCACCATACTTTCTGATGTAAACCTGATGATGGCCACATTAGGCCGAAACATGTAGTTTACTTCATCCTGTATTAAACATCTTTTTTAGATATTGTTGTGTTATTGACTGATACCCACACCTATTGTTTATATACACACAATGGGGATGGCTCAATAAAAAAAAAAGCTGTTACAAAATACATTCCATTCAGTGGGAGGATATATGTCTTGCAAAATGAGGTTGATATTTGCCTACAAATAGAACCTTCGATGAGTTATCCTGTACTCATTTACATATGGTTGATGTAATTCAGCAGGCTATGTTCATTTCTTTGTAAACTGATTGACTGAACAGATCTGTCCTGTGTCTTGTCTGAAATGGATGAACAATAAACTAAGCTGAACTAAACTACCCCTTCCACGTTTCACGAAACACAGCAGGAAGTCACAGACATATTCTTGAAATCCAGAATATTGATAAAAGAGGGGCTTACATACTGAGAGTGGGTATGAGCTAAAAGATACTGCATTTTTATTCCTCCTGCATTCTTACAAATTCATTGGGAATAATTTATAAAAACTCGTATGAACAGCTTCTGCCAATTTCATCAATATCTGCAAGAGACTGGAATGAGTATTTCAAGGCTGCTGCATTTTCATCTCATATATTACCAACAAACCCACAAAGTACAAATTACAAATTTTTTAACCTTGTGTCGCCAATATTCCGAACCAGTAGGTTTCATTTGGTAGTATACTGTGGCAAACAAAGAGAAGTGCCATACTTAGTGTCCATTTTGTCACCCGGAATTGTAAATAGACTGATTAATATTCATATTGAAAGTCCCAACTAAAGTACCACTCCTGACAACTAGTGAACTCATTATGCACTAAGCACTGCCTCATGAATAAAACTACATATTTAGTTACATATATTATTTGTAATAGTAAATTTAAGCAGCAAAACTAGTACATTTCTCTATCACACAAAATGTCCGAGAAATTACAATCAACGATGCATATATCTAACTCCAGCAGTAATTCGGCGTCAGAAATTTCACATACACAAGGGTGCAATTCACAGTGGCTACAGAGTTATGAGTACTTGTTGGAGTAATGTGAATAAAGTATGTTGTGTGTTGATGGCTAAGTTACAGTTGTTCCAAGTGGGCTACATCTGCAAGACCAAAGAACACTTGACCTTACACACCATCTTGCAGCACCGAGAATTCTGCGCAGTTTTCCCATATTTAGCTCGCATGCCTACAAACTTTATGTTAACCCCACACATGGTAACATAATGGGTTCAGGATCTGGCGACCACAGTGCCCAGTTCTGTGCACCAACTGACTGATGCATCAATTACGAAAATGCTGATTCAGATACAGCATGACAATCCACCTGAAATGACAGGGTGCCCTATCATGCTGCTAGGGCATATGATGGAGGTTCATATGAGAATGTCATGTGAGAGGGTTTGCAGTTCATGTTGCAAAAACAGTTGGCATAAATATCACCTGCTAGATATTGCAAGTAGATACACGGTCCACTCAGATGGTCACCAGTGATATCACACCACATGTTTATGGCAGAGGGTTGTTGGTTACTTTCAGCTGTTCCAAGTGGATCACCATGATCCCATAAATAGGAGTTTCTGGTATTGCTGACTCCACCACAAGCACAGCCCAACAAGGAGATGATCCCTGCTAGGAATTCAATAGATGTGCACGTGCAAGATTTCATGCAGAATGATGAACTGCTATTGCCCATACTGAAAACATTCACACAAAGCACCTGCTCACTATACGCTACTCCAGATGCTGTATATTTTCAGTTTGGGTAGTACAATGAACTGGTGTTTACATCAATAGCAGTCCTTTATTCCACACTACAGTCATCACTCCCTATACCACAAAAGAGATACCCCCACCCCCCAAAGGCATCATCTCCTGGTCTGCGAACAGTGAAACAACCCTCACCAGAATTATTTGGGGGTTAGCTATTGAATGTGCTGGATATGACAGAGACACAATCCTTCATATACTACTGTGTGCTCCTTCCTGTACCATATCAGGCATGTGGTCTTCTTTTGCCACAGTTTGTTGCATGTAATATTCAGCAGAGTGGCTTAAACTTGGACAGTAGTGCTCTTCTTGCAAATATTGGCAATCACACGTGAAAACATGCTGGTCACGGATATCACTGCCGATATTCTGCAACAATTGCACTGACATTACCATTACAAAACTTGTGAACAAAATCCATATTTGTGTATTATTCATGAGAAAGTAGCATGTTTAGTTACTTATCACAGCATGCACTGACTGCACTGTTTGCCATCTCATGTACAGCTGGTGTTCTTATGATCACGTGAAAACATCCACACTTGTGCAGGTCTCCTATGCTTCAGTTATTACCACCTCAGTAAATGTTGAGAAATGGACCCATGTGCAAATGTCATTTCTGGCTGAGAATCACCTCTGGAATTAGATTCTGCAATACTGACCTTTAGACTTGGGCCACACCACATATCTTATAAACAAACAATGAAACACAACCACTCATAAAAAACCAGGTGGGAAGAATAAATTTAAAGCCATTTGGATGCTTCTGTAGACATTTATTATGGTACTTGTAGCAACTTGTACTGTTCATTAATATCATTGTAATTAATACTTATATGTTTTGCTGCATTGTATAGCCTTGTGAAGGGTCAGGTTCTTCTTAAACACAATGCAACGAACAACAGCAAATCCTTACATTTACGTAACAGTACTCAGTGTTATAAAATTGAATTCAACAATATACAGTACAAATATACTTGCACATGATATACTCTGACATCATATACATATATATATATATATATATATACATATAGAAAAAAACCCCATTATTATGCACAACCTCAGAGTACAGTCTAAATAAGTAAAAAGTTGATCACAGATGGAAAAAAACACATTACGGTAATTACTATGGCTACAATATGTGACATTTCTTAAAATATTTTTATTGTAGACATAAGGATGATAAAAGGGTCATGGATTTTCTCTGTAAACTTAAGTAAAACAGCACAACTTCTGCCACAGTGACTGCTTTTTCCGTCCATTTTTATGTCTTGATTTCAAGTTTCGGTTTGTATTCACAAAAACAGTTCCTCTATGGGTAAGTGCACTAACAATTGCTTGGTCAAAGGCTTCTTTTAAATCTCGTTGCGTAAGAGCTGATGTCTCCACATAGGTGGCAGCACTAACATGACGAGCCAGATTCAACGCTTGTGCCTCTGTTACTGGTTCTTGCCCATATCGTGCAAGTTCTTGCAGCTCTCTGGCATCACGCCGCCTGTCACTCTGAGTTCCCACTAGAACTATGGGTGCCTTTGGACACATACGACGAATTTCTGGGAGCCATTTTTTTGTTATGTTTTGGAATGACACAGGGTTAATGACACTAAAGCATACAAGGAACACATCGGAATCTGGATAACACAGAGATCGTAATGGGTCAGACTCCTGCAACAAGAAGAGCAATTGCACATTTCAGTATGTCATAAGACCCAGTCACACAGATGAACAGGTTTCGGTCCATTGGATTTTAAACTGATATCAGTCAGATGAAGATGGAAGGAAGGCAGAGAAATGAACATAGGGTTTTCATGGGGATACCTAAAGGAAAGAGACCATTTCGAAGACCTAGGAAAAGATGGGAGAATACTACTAAAATTGATCTTAAAGAAATAGATAGGAAAATGTAGACTGGCTTCACCTGGCTTAGAAGAGGGAGAGGTAGCAGGCCGTTGTGAATACAGTGTTGATGCCTCTGTCTCCATGACATACAGGGAACTTCCTAAGCAGCTAAGAACTATTAGCTTCAAGCAAAGGACTCTGGTCCATGTACAGAGTGACTTACATGCCATAGAAATGAGAGAAGAGATTTGAACAACAACAAGTGCACTGGAGTGCAACTAATATTTACATTTATTTAGGCAAACACGGCTGCATGTTTCGGCTATATCGAAGCCATCATCAGGCTGCATAGTAACTATGACGCAGCATATAACATGTACAAAGATAAAATATGATAAAATAAACTATGTGACTATGCCAAGAGACTCATAATTCATTCTGCCAATATACTATTTGATTTTTGATCTTGAACTAGTTTGACAAGGTTCTGAATGTTCAATTAATTTGACAGTTTTAACAAACTGACATACAGCCCCAGTAAGCTGCCACCTTACAAATATAGATACAGATATTTTAAAGTATAAAAAATACAAAACTGTGCCAGTTTCAGCTCACACTGCATTTGACCATATGTTAGTTGTACACAGGTTGTATACTATCTCTTAGTCTGCTGTGCAGCCTGAGGGTGGTTGGACACAATTGAAACATGAAGCCGTGTTCCCAAAATAAATTTATAAAGTAACTATCAGTTGCATTTAATTGGATTTATTGTTTCTGTTCAAGGGTAAGAAAATGGAACTGACTAAGTAACATAAAAAAGAAGAGCTTTCCTTCTGTAGTATGTAATATATTGTAACTGGCCCACCAGGATTTTACAAACCTATAAGGACTTCACCAAATACTAAGAGGTTAATGGCAGAGCAAATAAGTTTTCAGCTAACCTTAAGGGGTTAAATGCAACAGTAATGGTTGAGGTATTCCTGACTGTCCCTGTGTGGAGAAAAAATGGGAGAAGGAATCTGTGTACAATCAAAAACAAAAAGTCTGAAGAGTGTGACCATGACTTTCACACTGTTCAGATGTCTGTACAGATACGGCCGTTAACTTTAGGACTCTCTCTGTTACTGTCCACAGTAAACAGAAATCTGTAACATTTAAACAAGGCTTCTTAAATCTGGGAACTTAATTTCATTACCAGAATGAAAGAACTCGAATAAAAAAACTACTACCACAATGAAGTAAACAGTGTAATCAAACTATACCAAATTTACATAAAAAAATCTGAACTACTGTACATAATGGAATTTATCAGTATGTCAACCACTGACTTAGGGTTCAGCTTCACTAACTGTATGCAATGCATCCCCTGTTGGTACTTAAATTGCATAACTTCTCTCTGGACCAGTGCATGAGAGCAGTTATGAATACCGGGTCCAACTGAGCAAGCCTTAAACCACACTTTATAGCCCAAGGACACACACACTAATCCTGTCCCCAAACCCCAGTGTTTTGTGAAGTTACCCTGCCTTTTAAATGCAGCAGAACAGGGCTGGTCAAAATGCAGCACTCGAGGACAGTATTTGCAGCCCTCGGTAACCTAACACTTTCAGTAAAAAATTTAACAAACATAATAACGTCCACAGAACATACTATTGCAACTTTATTGGCAGAAAAAAATGTTTACAAACTGCAATACATCAATAACAAGAGAGCATGCAGTAGACCAATCAGTCTTTGTGTTTTATCAAGTTTCGTAAGGTCTACTACCTTGTCACTGAACCATACTTTTAGCGTAACTTCTGTTCTTGCAACTAACAACATTCAAGTGAATTCAATCCCCCCCTCCAATATATGTAAGCACAAGTGCAGCCCTCAGGTGAGTCCTTAATGAATTAGCAGCCCTCCTGTTGGTATTGTAAGTACAAGGTATAGTTGAGGCCTGGCCAAGTTAAACTGTTGTGCCCACTGCAAACATCCTGGCCTGGGTTGGGATACCAATGCGCTGGTTTTGTATGACTCTGCTTTGTTCATACTGTCATAAAACACAAACTTTTGTTTTCTTGCTTTGAAGCTGTGGTCAGTTTTTCCTGTGTTGTGGACCTAACTACTGATGTGTCTACACGTGTAGAAACATGCGTATGCATATACACATACCACTGCATCTCTACTCTGCTGTTTACTGCCTACAACCTACAGGTCAGCATAACAGGTTCAATTTACAAACTGTCCAGAAATAATTCAATAATACAGCACAAGTACTAGCTGGTGAGTTTTAAGTCAGTCACACTAAACAACTACAGCAGCTACTTACAGGTAAATTTTTTAGCAATATGGAATACAAGGATCCCAAATTGCACTTGGGTATAAAAAATTCCATCACACGTTTATATGCTACTTACTTGACCAGCTGTATCACAAAGCTGCACACTAATAGGGCAGCCATCCACCTCTACCAACACTGTAATGTACAAACAGCTCATTAATATCACAATTAGAAAAATTTACACTGCATATGCAGACACTATACTGTACGATGAAACGTCAGACAGCTGGAATAAGAGCAAACAAAACAGACCTGAATACACTAAAAATATACATATTCTGTTGAATAAAGATAGACCAACTTGATGTCACTTGCTTTATTATTTCATTATTTAATGCTCAACATGTTTCGAATGTTAGTACATCCATCCTCAGGAGCTTGCGACTTATTTGTTGAGTTATTT
>Ga0123354_10000483_pt1 | contig 39718 bp, 22 predicted proteins | sample TergutLab28metaG_2_FD_97872 | JGI IMG/M metagenome (GOLD analysis project Ga0123354, IMG submission 97872) | Labiotermes labralis P4 segment gut microbial communities from Petit-Saut dam, French Guiana - Lab288 P4 | ecosystem: Host-associated > Arthropoda: Insects > Digestive system > Gut ... | reverse complement strand
GCTGACCACGTGACACCCCTCTATCCGCAAAAGTTGGCACTAACTTCGCCGACCGGCGGCGGCCGCTCTGTCGGTATAGTTCGCGTGCGGACTAAGGCCACGGAGTTTAGTTTAGTTTTTATAGCAATGAAAGGACGTACATGTTATTAGTATAAAAGTAAAATAAATTCTTCGATTCCATTAGTTATTGCTAGAGAAATACAAACGGGATTTTTGTCTGTGGGAAGCAATACAATTTTTCGGAATGTCGTGTGAAGCTTATGTTCCATTTCGAACTTTGTTTCGTATAATTAAGACCGTTAAATTAAGAAACACTTGGTGAAATTATTGAATACTAAATGCTTGACTTATTTCCCTTATAGAAGACCTAAAGAAATGACCCCACAACTCACAATCGCAGCTTATATTTACCTCGATTTTCGATGTGACCCCGAGGTCAAATCACACTACATTTTAATTAAAATTGCCAAGGTACCACAAAACCTAGTGCAATGTGATAAAGGTAAATATTTATGGAACTCTGTGTTCTGCACATTGTAATGAGACTTGTAATGAAATCAGAGGGAATCCACGGATACGAGTGTGGGGACAGTTCGGAACTCCCACGAGGAATGTAGCAGTCCAATTGATGACAGTGGTGAAAGTGGCCAATGGAGCATACTATTTACGAAGGGAAATATTTATGGTAATTCAATGTAATAAAAAGCAGTGTTATAAGTGTCCTATTCTTCAACCACCAAGAACAGTACTGGAACATTTTCACATTTAATGCCAGAGAATTTCTGGACTATGCCTTCGCAGCCTAGCATATTTTCATTAATGTGCCTTCAAAATTTAATAGTGGCTATAAACACGCATTTCTTTGTACAGGGGTGCTGATAAGTCCTTAGCCCGACCAGGAAGGAAACAAGCTATTGATGAAAGCTCGCGTCTCGATGTTGTTGAAATCGCGCGCGTCCCTAATATGCTTCCGAGCTTGTTTCCTTCCTGGTCGGGCTAAGGACTTATCAGCACCCCGGTATGTCTCAGGGCATTATTACTGCCAAAGAATGGTCAAAGACGTACCAGTGGCTTTACACGTTACACAATTAAAACTAAACTTTTCTCTCTGCTTTATTGTACACCATGCCATACCGACATGTGGAAAGCAATGTGATCTTTCCACTCACTCTTCATTTCACAAATATAAATTTTTGGTCAATTTTATACCTATGTACCTTATCTCCAATTGATAGGAAGATGGATCAGCCCCAGAGCTGGTGTAAACACGCGGAGAAAAGAAACTTCTCTCGCTGCGACCTCCTACCTCTTACACTTCTTTCCCTGCACTGAGTTTAACACCACGTTATGAAGGTGTGTGGATAACCGAAAGTATAGCTCCACTCATTCTTCGTATCAACACTATACAGAAGTGAGTGTACTGCATTAGAGCAAAATTAATAGTAATTTATAAAGTTTATCCAGCCGAAATAATTATGTATTCTTGTACGAGGAATTCCTACCATTTCTACTGGTATAGATCAAAAGTTTTGTGAAGTTGAACCCTGTCGACTGGTACAAAATTACTGGCGTTTCAGTGAAATGTGTACCGCTGCCAACTTTAGGGTCAAAGATTACCCTCTTATCTTGTTCAGCGAAAGTGTAAAATATTGCATGAAAGTAATATTCAAGTGGTAAGAATTGGGAACGTGCGGCAACATGTGTATTGTATTTACAGTTCGCTGAAGTAAAACTTTGACATAACTTTTAGTTCCAAAGTTAATAAATATTATAACAGTAATTAACACGGAACTGATTAAGAAGACCGGTCTGTGAACCGTTGTGGGCCATTGTGCTACCCGGACAAAAGTGAAAGGGACACATGTGGGATCGGTGTGCTGGTAAGGGATAGAACAATGAAATATGGAAAAGGATGAATAGATAATCTGGACCGAGCTGAGAACGAGACCGTTCAGATAGAAGTGAACGGCGGATCCTTGCAGCTGAGACACGTATATGGTCAGCCATATAATGACTCGTTCATTCGGACGCTTTCCTACTGTAACAGAATACAAAGGTAAAGGTAAAGTTAAAGTGATCCCGTTACAGGCCCGGTGTGGCCCATAGGGGAAGTAGAAGTATAGCTCTACTCTTCCATGACCGCGGCACTAGAAGGGGGTGAGTGGTCAGCAGCACTCCCCAGCCGCACTTTACCCCCGGGAAAGAACCGGTACCCATTTTACAGGGGGCTGCGTGGGCCCCAGGGCCGGTCTGGAGGGCGAAAAATCTCGTCTCCACCGGGATTCGATCCCGGACCGTCCAGTCCGTAGTCAGTCGCTTTACGGACTGAGCTACCCACTGTAACAGAACATATTTACTCAAAACAGATGAGAGAATGCTGATAAATCCGACACAGATCTTTACAGTCTCGAGGTCGAACACTTCTGTAAAGAATATCGGATCATATTTACATATAGATTGTAAAATTGTAACTGAAAAGGATATATTCATATATATTTGCAATATTTTCACCAAAGAAATTGCTACCTCTACAAAGACGTATCTTTTTCCCTTTGAAGTACTAAAATACCAAACAACGACGTGTTAAGATATGCGTATTCAATTTACAGGCATGGCACAAGAGTCTCATCTATTTATGTCAAGTTCCGGAACAATGCAACATGTAACGTTACGTTTTCATGCTCCGTTGTGTAAATCCCCCTCACAGCTTCATGATAAACACGGGCAGCAACAATGCCTTCAGACTACATAAATTCAAATCAGTATTTTACATCGATACCTGACGCCCCCCCCCCCAACCCCCATTTTGGCGGGTGATATGTGGTTACTAGGTGTTGCCGCAATTTGAACACCAAACATGAACAAATCACTGAGGGCGGGCCATGCCTAACATAAACTGAACATGCTTGTACATAATTTGAATATCCTGTCTGTGGTAACGGTTAACTTCTCATCGCAACATTTAAACCACAGCAACGTTTATTAAACTGGCTGCCAGTGAGTAAACAGAATTTTTTTCAGCGTGGACAAATATTTTATTTTTTACTGAGTGAATACCTACATTTCAATTAAATAAATGGAATTACAGATAACTGAATGTCACTTCAGATTTATCGTCGCGCATAAACGTCCCAAATGTAACGTTCTATCATTCATATGAAGTGACGGGCGTATCTTACTCTATCCTTGCAAGAAATGTTAACTTCAGAGGCTACACAGATTCCAAATGAGTGGGAGGAAAAGTGACGGTAAATGACGAGATACTTTTACCATACAACGACTCTTGACAGAACTGCTGATATTTTACGTCACCTCATAGAGGAAATAGGGGAGCGAGTTGTGACTCAGTGAGAATATCGAAGGGAAGGTTCTTGGCTGATATGAAAAGTACAGTTCTGCCATTCGCCAAAGTGGTTTTTGCTAACGTCTCTTCAGTGTGATGCTCAGACGGTTCGAATAGCATAGGGTACTTCACAGCCAAATTGCTACATATAATTTCAGAAAGGAAAAACTAAAATATATGTTGAGAATCTAGCATTAAACAAATACTGTACACAAATTTTGGTACCCCAGCATTAGGAAGTAGATTGTATAAATTGTTTCAAATATGTGGGATGTTACTGCAAAAAGTTGTGCTTTTGTAGTTCCATCGTCTGGGAGTATATAAATTATATATATATATATATACTCATATTTACGACCTGAAAATACATAGGAAGGATGATAGTATTAAAATGGATCTTACAGAAATAGTGATTGGGGTGGGGCGTGGATTGGATTGATGTGACTCTGGATAGTAGCAGGTGGTTGGATGTTGTGAGAATGGCAATAAATTTTCGGGTTGCACAAAATGCACGGAATTTCTTGAATATCTGAGAAATTATTATTCTTTCACGAAAGACTCTGCGGCATGAAGTTGGTCTAGGAAGACAGTTCTATAATCGGCTGCAGAACTGCATTACAGCCTGCGAATCAGCACACTAAAGCAGGAATTCCTGCAAATGAACATACATGCACAGTGATAAGTGAACGTACTTCGACGTGCTTCAGAATTCAAATTTGTCAACAAACCTAGCATGAACGGAAAGAGAAAGAACTCAGAGAGGTTAATTTCACTTCGTTCGCCGCCTCCAGCTGCCAAAGGAAAGCCGGCGAACACCACAGCCAATTATGGTCAATATGTTGTGTTGCTCTGGTAAACTAATCAGTTGCTTGTGCGAATATGTAAGGTGGGCTGCTTCATTCTGAGAAATCAGAGAAAACAAGCACATAATATTTCTGGTTGCAGATGTTTTTCCGTATATGATATCATATATTTGTTGACTGCAGTTGAGTAGCCACTCGGTGGCAGTAGTACAGTACACATTTACACACAAAAAATACACAGGACGACACAAAACAAACAATACATAAGACAACACAAAAATTTGAAAGAGTGAGGGCCGTGCCCCATCTTTGCGGGTTTTACCTTGGCATTTGCCTTACAACTGAGGCAAAAGCGCGGAAAAACCTCAGTCAGCCGAAGAGTGCCAGCCGGCACGATGAAGATACATAAATATACAAAAAGAATACATGGACATAACAATAAAAATAGGTAAATTACAAATAAAAGAATTATTACTGAATGTAAGATTGATACAATACAATGACGAATTTACGAAAAGTTTCAAATTTATCGTAAACTTAATGAATGGTTGTGTTTATTTTACTGAATTCTCCGTTAGAAAGGAACCTAGGCTAAAATAAGTGACTTTATAAAGGCGTAGACTGGTACGTCACTTCGTAACTTGAAAGAGGGGCAAATTTTATCACTTTACCTCTATACCCTGATGAATTCGAGTCAGTTCAGTGTGGAACAAGCCCCTCTTGACACATAGAATCCGCCTCAAAACTGTAGAGGTTTATAACGTTTTAAACAAATCCGCAATAAAACAATATTTTTTATTTTAAATGATAATGCGGTTTGTCGTATTAATTTTTCATGCAGCACTTATATTTGGAAAGAGCATTAAAATTCGATTTATGGAGAGAGATTTGACCAATCGTTCACCGTTTTTAGGCGCATTCATAAAATTGCGAAAAACGACTATTAGCTTCGTCATGTCTGTCTACCCGTCAGGCCGTCCCTCCGCATGGAACCACCCAGCTGCCACTGATCGGATTTTCGTAAAATTTGTATTTCTGTATTTTTTGAAAACATGTCGAAGAAATTCAAGATTTAACTGAAGAATAAGAACCAAATAGACGCCACTTATTATTTTATCGTACTTCTTATGGGCACAATATATTTCTGGTACTACTATGTCCATCATCAGGAGCTCACGACTATAATGTTGATTACCACATTGGTCGTCTTTTTTGGGATGCTATAGGTTGGAAGTTAGGTGCGGGTAAGCTGGAGTAGTGTCCGGGCTGCAGGCTATAGCCTGCAGCCCTGAATAGTCTGTTTATGTAACAAAAATTTGTATTTTATGATAAATTTTATGTGTTTGGTGGCGACGTCTACAAGTGCTTCTTCTGTCGTTCAACGACCTAACCAGGGATGTCGAGCCTATGGGAGCACTAGTCTACCAGTGTAGTCCGCACACTGGCATAGCAAAATGTCTAAAAAATTCCTACCAAAATCTCACAAAAGCTTAACATCGAAGACTTAGAGACGGAGAAGGTGAGAATGTGTATCATCATTATCATCATCATCATCATCATCATCGTCATCTTCATCATAATCATAATCATCCGTCACGAGTTAGGCCTGATAGACCTGTTGCGGCCTCGTCTAATAGTCTCTTGAAAGGTCTTCCAAATCGTCTATGTCCATCTGGTCTACAATTCAGCATTATTTTTGGCATCCTGTTGTAGTTAATTCTTGTTACATGTCGTAAAGAATTCGATTTGTATCTATTTAGTTTCTCATCAACCGGTTTTACTTTCAGCTCTTGCAAAATTTCTTCATTCCTTCTGTCGTCAAATGGGGTGTAGCCTGCTGTTCTGAAAAATTTCATCTCGGTTAATATCAATCATTTTTAACCCTTTATCTTAGCGTCCAAATTTCGCTTCCATGTAAAACACTGGGGACAGCCAGTGCATTACACTAACTTACTTTTCTTTTTGAAAATTAGGACTAAATTATGTATACGACTCTGCAGTACTCCAGACACCATCTGACACCGTGTAGTTTGTGGGTGTCTAAATGATGCACCCAGCGACCCTTAAGGACGGGAATCAAGGAGGAGAAAAAAAGAGAGCCAACTAATTAATAAATGCGAGCATTTCAGACACTTCACTGAGCTGTCGGCGATGCTTAACTTTAGGCACGCAGACCTGGTGCAAGTTGATACTATCGGGGTTCGTAGTAAGCACTAATAATCATATCAGAATATCGCTGCGCACCATTTCATGTCAACTTTTATCTGATCATTTTTCTTTCGTCACTTCACTGAATTTCCATTCTACACATGTGCCCACCAAGGCTGCAATAGTCACTCTATAAAACACAGAGCTTTTTCTTTTTACGTTTTCAACAGCATCCGGATTCTATGCCATCTTCTGAGAAGTATATAGTGAATAGGGTAATTGTTGACATGATTCGAGGCGCGAAGATGATTGTAGAAAAACCAGGAAACGTTTCTAGAATTTTGAGGATGTACATTTGGACATCCGCTGCTAATTCTTTTTGGCCGGAATTCCTTGAGGTTACCTTGTAAAAACAGAAAGAACGTTGCACATTTCTTTGTTTCTACGCATACTTGTAAATTTATTTAGTCTGCGTCACTAACTGAGTTTGTGCAAATTCCTTGACATTACATTGATCGCAGTACACTTGGGACGCTTGTCATTTATCGTTCACAACAAAATCAAAATAGGGTTATAACTCCTTGCCTTTGATCTTCTTGGCTAATACGCAGCATATGTTGATAGCTGTTTACCGATATTGCGGAACAGCCTGTTGTTTCCATGTTCAAGTGACGTTGTCGGTTGCTTGACCCTCGCAGATATTTTTTTTTTTAAATACACTTCTCTTTCGAACAGAAGAGTTGGTATTTTTCTTCGGAATCAGTATGGTTTAGCTTATTTAAAATTGCGAAGCCCGCTGGCTACAAATTCTTTGAAGACAGTATATTCGTTTGTGGCTAGATTCGTAGCTAAAGGATGTCGTCCTTCTTCCATTGTACCTAATGCTTCCAATTATCGAGCATCTAGAAAATGACAGTACATACAATTTTTCCTTTGGTTTTTGGATTACTCCTTTCCAGCCACTCTATTGAGACTCCTCACTCCCAGATGTTGAAAAGGCTTACTTAGCAAACAACAGTTCAATATATTTTAGACAACTATCTTTAAAAAAACCCAAAAAAACGAAACATACGGAAAACTGCAAAGAGAAGGAAAAAAACAAAACAAAGTCAAAGACACAGCCACAGAAGAAGTACTGATGTGAGCATGCGCCAGTCTGTCAGCTTCCTTTGCCAATCAGCCAAACAACCGATGCACTCGTACACACCTCAGTCCAAAACATAAAATTTAAGCAGAAAGTCGGTATATATCGATAGATATTTTGGCGATATATCAACCGATATATCATAACAACATAGAAAATAAATTATACATTAGTGACAGTATAAATATACACCTCCTATGTGATCTCAGATATATGTATAATTTTCGTATATCCACGATATGTTGAGGATAATTCCCTACACCCCTTCATTTATCATATACTTTAAAGTTGGCCGAAATGGCTGTTGCATAACCATACATTAAGTACTAACGCCTGGACAGACATAAGATGTTTGGGGCCCAATGTACAAACACATTGGGTAACCCTACCCACGCGCAGTATTGAAATGACAAAGCTAATATAGTAATGTAAGAAGTTACATAGAACATGTGTTTGATACAAAATCTAAAATACAAAGAGCATTTTTCTCTGTTCCTTGGTCAGTAGGAACCGCCGCAATCACACAGAGTGCAATAGGCTTAAAGTGACATCGACAATCGCAAAACTTATTCGGGGTGGAGACAGATGAACGTATGGCAAGTGTGGAAGGGAGCCGAAGAAAAGCAAAGCAAACACCTGCTTCAGTAACATTTGTCTTTAATAGACCTCATGTAATTAAACAGGAGTGAAACCGATTCTTTGTAGTAAGAAGTCCGTTTTAAAACACCTAAGCAAGGCCGCAATACAAAGTAATCACCTGAAAAATTAACGTTGAAATGTTTAACACAAAACGTGGATTTTTGTATTCCCTCAATGTGATGTGTAGCGACAAATACAAGAATGGAAACAATAAAAATTTTGTAACAAATATCACTCACCTTACTCTTATATGGAAGTGAAAATATGACGAAGAAGAGAAAATTACAATAAAACTAAAACATCTGAAAATAAATGATTAACAAATTTCAATGGACATTACGCAGAATTTAAAATTAAGGTAGGCCTAAACGAAATGGACTTCACATTTTAAACAGAATTTTAGAGCAGATGACTTAAAAAAAGACGATTATATTGAAATAAAGATCGTAAACAACAACACTTTTCTTATCAGTACTAACTAAACCTGTACAAGATCTAAGCCTGTAGGAACGCATTCAGAAATTGGCAGTGACCTTGGAGGAGAATTGAGCCTAGATGGAGGACAGACGCAGAGCAGAACAAGAAGATATGTTTTAATTTTTCCGTGTTACACGAAAAGAATGGCTTGCAACAATTCCAGATGGAAAGCTGCCAACTAATCAAAAGACTGAAGGATAAGAAGACGCATGGTGTTTACCGGCACGATGTGCGTAGACTCATTCTATCTTCTGTTTATAGGCTATACTTCAGAGTAACTACCACTCCCTAAAAAATCTGGTATTTTGTATTTTCATTCAACAACATAAACAGTTCACTTACGTCAGACCTTTGCGGCTGGGGCTCCACAAAAATCTCCTTTCTCTCTTCTTGAATATTTTCTTGTCTGAATGCTGAACCTATTTCAGTAGCTTTCCTCTTGTAATGTTGGGTGTACGGGTGGGTATCACTGATTTCCTCTGATTACATAAAGTAAAATAGCGTGATTCTAGTTCATGTATTATTATTCTACTAAACATAAGCCCTACTATACTAATTATTTATGGCCTTCGAGTCCACCTCTCTTATTCAAAGCTCAATTTGAAAAGAGGAGATGAAACCATATACAAATAGCTATTCTAAACCAGTTACACGTAGGGTTTCGCAAAGTTAGGCTACTAATGTAATAGCGTAGACCAATGAGCTTCAGCACACATGTCCCTAAATCTGATGCACAAAAAGAACGTTGAAAAATTCTGTCTCCTTGAACCAATTTGAAACAGTACGTACATAACATGAAATTTTGAAGATAAATCATGAAGCATATTCCCATATTGCTCAGCTATTCGGCCCCAGAGAATTTTTTTTAATATTACCATTTTTATGTTGTTATTATTTAAGTAGAACTCTGTCTCAATTACATTTTCCGATACAAATATAGAACACACACTTCTAATGCCTGTAATAATTAACTTATAAACGACATTTCTTCCTCTATGTATAGTTATGTTTATGACCTATCTACATCCAAATTTTACATGCCTAGTAGGTTAAAATTATTTCCTAACATATTATTTGTGTATAGAACACTGCAGATATTTCCTAGAACAAGACAATATGACACAAATTCCATCAATCTCTGTCTAAGAACACATATACACAAACATTACCATAGGCGTAATGATGATCAGAAAATGAAATGTATAAAAGTCCGGAATTTATTTCATTGATAATATAATATTAAATAAGAAATGTGTATCATGTCTTATGCAGATCAGTACGTAATAAATGTCTTTCACTATACTTCCTCCTACAACGTGCAGACAGGTTGTGGGTGTACTGTGCACTATGAATACACCTCAGACTTCAAAGATTCTGAGAAGAGGAAATGATTGTATTAAAATCGGACCTTTAAGAACACGAAGAAACTCTGCGTTGTATTTAAATGTGAAACATTACAATGAAAAATAATGTCCTAATTATCTCCTCGTTTATTTCAATTCTATTTTTATGCAGCCAATTATTTCGTGGCATGTTCAAGTTATTTTCCATAACGACACACGCCCTTCAGATAGGTTAGTTCATATGTCTACAGTTTTGATTCGCCATTAAATACAGGCAATTATCTTTTTTTGCATTGTAAATATCTTCCGTCTGTTTATAATTTTCCTTTAACCACAGGGGGTATTTCTAGCTCAACGAGAAGAGGAGGCCCAATTTTCGTCTCCACAGCGCGAAGCATTTTAAAGCAGGGGTAGAAAAGGTGTTTGTACAAGGATGGCTACATAACAGTTCCTACTTGAATCACGCTCATTCCTGCTTCACATTACATTACCTTTAGATTGGTTTTCTTATTCTTGTAATTATCATGATCATCAATGAATTGTTCTCTTTATTACTTATGTACTAAAGATTCTGCTTATGTCATACTTAAATAAAGCGCGACATTTCTCAACGTCGCTTTGTTTATATTTGTTGATTTAGAAACGCTACTTCGTACATTATTTGTAGGATAGGAGCATATTTAGTGTAACTGGGCAAAAAAAATCTCACATCCTTAGGTGCAGTAATTCATTAGTAGCTGCTGTCAATACTAAGGCAACATTAATAGCTATGATCTTTATCGTTGCACCGTGCATTCTGTAGTCTATTTAATTAATACACCAACAAATGCACATATATTCGTTTAATGATCTAAAATTCATATCAAAACACTTAAAATGCTCCTACAAGCTTCGATCATATGATCATCCTAAAGGAGAATACATTGTTCCTTGCTAAAGTTATAGTTTAAAAACACTCAGTGATTTACTTCGTTATGTTGAGTTGGTGCTGTGGCAGCATGCTGCAACAGCACCAACTCAACATAACGAAGTAAATCACTGAGTGTTTTTAAACTATAACTTTAGCAAGGAACAATGTATTCTCCTTTAGGATGATCGTATGACCGAAGCATGTAGGAGCATTTTAAGTGTTTTAATGTGAATTTTAGATCATTAAACGAATATATGTGCATCTGTTGGTGTATTAATTAAATAAATTAATAGTTGTAATGTTCCCAATTTCGTTATTTCCAATGCAAATCTATTGCTTTTCAATGTTATATATTTTTATGGACAGCATATTACATAGCAATTTGGGACGAGATACTACGTGTATCTAGTGGTGGTTTACCCTTACAGCTTCGTGCTTTCGGTACCTTCTTATCACCGATTATGGTAAATGATACATTTTGAGGTCTTCATTGGCATAATAATCGTAACAGAATTAGCTAAAATCATTCAATAGATTCGAAAGATGAAGGGAAATTATAAACTCAGAGAGCATAGTGAACTTTTAAGAACAGAACGTCCATAAAACTGGAATTCTGTAAACCAGGAACTTAGATTTGAACAGTTTTTTTCTGAAAATTTTTGTTCTGTAATATCTTCTACTTTTACATTCTGTATCCTGCAATTTTGTTATTATAGGAACCACTTTTCTGTTGTATTTTATGTTTATTCATATCATACTTACAGATTAAACTAACATAGATAAATATAAACTAATGTGACTACTTTATCACTAGAAAAACATCCACAAGCAATCAAGTTCTAACGGACATCCCTTATCGTAGAACGTGAGTGAGAGGCAAGATTTGGGATAAACGAGATGTTCTAGTGGGCCTCTCAGTAATTTATCCGCGAAAAGCGATAATCTGTGGTTGGAAATTGCCGTTAATATAAAGCCACTTCAGTGTCCCACTGATCCTCTTAATGAAGTCATCGCAGCGGCACTGCGAGCCAGCTCAAAGGAAACGGTCGCGACCGTCCCCACTCATTACTCGACACTACAGGGAATCGCTTTTCGAAAAAGTAATGAAGACTGCAGGGGCACCCTCAAGGCTGGACAGTAAATGGCTCAGAAACAAGTACATTTACCTCAAAAGACTAGAGTTGTGGGTGATTTATGGTACACACGTGTGTGTATGTTTGTGCGTAATAGCGAAACCACGTAAATTTCTACCAAATTTGCTTGAAATATCAGCACATTAAGTCTCTTACAACAGAGTTCTGTCGGCCTATGTCTCGTGCTATGAACTACTGGGGAGCAATTTAAAAAGCCCCAAAACGGTAATTATTAAAGTAAAGTCATTTTAATACTGAAGTCATTTCAGACTATGGGCTGGACGAGCAGCGATCAGCTTTCCGGCAGGGGCACATATACAAAAATTCATCTTTCACCACCGCGATCACGCAGGGGGGAGGGGGTATTTCTTAGGGAGTAAAGACGTCGGGTAGTGCTGCTCTAAATATCTGTATTTTGTGCCCAGCTTAAGAAGCATGGATTTATACCTCCATTTCTCCATGTGAGTCCACAGCGCTATGTTTAATCAAATATAGGGGAAAATTCAGTTTCCGTTGCTTTACTTTGTGTAAACCTGACTACGCCAGACGACAAATCTAGAAGTACAACTAAAACACAAAGAGTACTCTTAATATTTCGATACATGAACACATATTCATACTTTGTTACCGAACAGCGGTTTAACTGGAAACGATAGTTTCCCGCAATATCATTGCAGTTTATTAAAATATTACTTACTCCCCACAGACATAATTGTGCATGCAACTTCATAATTTTCTGAAACATGTGTTGACATATGAGTTTTAATAATAATTGGTTTAACATCCTTTACTTAATATTAGAGACATAATTTCATGGACCACCGGTACAAATGTACAGGCGGAACTATCCTCTGAGCCACTTCACGCTATCCACAAATTTAAAATCTACATATACTGACTTTCAAAATACGACCCAGCCTTCTGTGCCATAGGATAAGGAAAACATTTCATTCAGTGCTATAAAAAATCTAATGTTTACCCGGATCAGTTATAGTGTTATATATAACATCTATTAGGATCTATTATGAGCTGCCTCAATCCTGTATACAAATAAGTGTGTTTCTATATCTGTTAGTGAAACTATGCTTAGAAGTGTATAGTTTCGAAGTGGGTCAAGATAATACTTATTTTTATTAAACCTGAAAGTCGAAACTCTTGTTCAAAAATACCACTATTAACACACCCTGAACCAAATCGTACCTTTCTTCATTCCCAGAATGTGGTTTTCAAGCATTCGTTACATTATTGTTCTGCTAAGTAATCTCCAGTATTCAATATATCATGTTTGAAGGTTTATGCTTTTAAAAAGTGTCTGCAACTCTCACGTTTGTTTGCTTACTACGATCTCCGCCCATCTAATCTTCCTTGATACAGTCACCCTAGCAATATGTTATGAAGATTAAAATGCAATTTTCTTCATCCTCCTGTTCGTAACCTCTATTAAGTCTATTGGGTCTCTCAACTCTTTGCTCTCAGGCATCTTCATCATATTCAGATTCAAGCCTTCTGGGCTGTGGTATCTTGTAGTAGCAACCACATTCAACAGAAGACGATGTCACAACCCGGAAGACCACAGTCTGAATAATTTCTCCTATGAAAACTTCGAAGTTACACCTCTAACATACATTTATGCCTTATAATAAGACAATAATAGAGCGATGTGAAAATTATTTTGTGTCTTATGTATATTGGACCGTGCATCATTGTGATCCGTGTAGCAGGCTGAAGCAGTGCTTCAGCCTGCTACACGAATACCACCCCAACCCAGCCACACCGAAGCTCCAACACACATCGAAACAAGAACACACGACCAATGTGGTGATACAATAGAAAAGTCGCAGACTCCTGATGATGGATGTATTAATGTTCGAAACATGTTGAGCATAGAAGAAGTGAGATAAAACATAAAAACTAGTGACATCAAGTTGATTTCTTATTCTTCAACTATTCTTGAATTATTTTGTATATTTTAATATTCAGGATATCATAAGGAATAAATTAACAGGGTCCTTAAATCAAATACACAATGAGCGAAGTACGAAGTAGGCATGGTAGAGATAGAAAAACAAATGCAAAATTTTAAACATAAAATCTTAAATAGTAGACTATTAAGCATAGGAATATATTATTAGAATGTATGTCAAACAAAGATTTTTGGGACAAGGACCATACTTACGTGGCGCGCACTTGAGAAAGCGGAACTGAAGTAAAGATTATTGAAAAGGCTGGAATTTACTGACAGGTTGAGCGACAATAACTTCTTCGATGGGGACTGCCAACCATACATACATGACAAAACACAGTGTCTGAACTTCAATTCCAGGAAGCATTCTAAGAATTTCTTTCCTCTCCTTTATAATAAATACGTACATTTTGACACTATTCTCTCGGTTACGTCACATCGTCAAAGTAATCTCTTATTAAAGTACAGCAGAAATAAAATTTATTGTGTCACAAACATTTTATTCTAGACTTGTTAAAAAATCTGTAGGAATAACACTGGGAACTGTAGAGTATAACACCTGTCACAGAACATCTACACAGGCGGCACACAGCGTCTCTACGGTTGGTAACCCTACACATCCAACAATGAATTCATATTCACCCCACATACTTGGAGTGACAGACATGAGCATGAAAATCACGCACAGTCTGGGAGGTGGAATGTGGTAGGCAGGTCAGTTTCGCATACATCTCTCATGATATGTGAGTGGAGACAGGTGAAGGTTCAAGTACTTCAAACGCACTCTATGTATTCCGAACCTCTGAAAAAGAATTCAATACCTTCGGACTTCAATAGCCCTTGTAGTTGATAGTAATCTCTTCCCGCTTGCTTTCTTGTGTGATTTCAACTGCTTTACAGCCACTGATCCGGTTAGGGCGTGGTTCCTAGTTTTACCCAAGTTCAGTACTATTTCGTTTCTTTTGCCTTTAAATTGCAATAAGTATTTCCTTATTTTATTTCTTAATGTGGAGCCACGGTAGCGTAATTGGTAGGGCATTTAGACTACGGGCTGAACGAACTGCAGTTCGAATCCCGTCAGAGCAGAAGATTCTATCATCTTCAAACAATCTCAGACCGACCCTGGGTCCTACCCAGCCTCTGCTCCATTGGGTACCACGGTCTCTTTCCAGGGGGTATAGCGGCCGGAGAGTGACGTTAACTACTACCTCCATCTAGCGCCTGAGTGGAGACTGAAAACTGCCATAAATCTACTCCCCCATCGCGCCTTTGTGGAAAGAAGGGGAAAAATTTACGTTTTTTAAGGGCATTACGCTTGGACAAGGAGTGAACAATGAATTCAGCTGGTGGGACATGGACTGACATGGTCAGCCTTAGAGCGAACACATTATTATCGATAGAAGAATCAACGATTTAAATTCTTCTCCCATTTACACACACACGAAATTACGGACACATAAGGTACACAATTTCTAGAAAATGCAGACTCAAAATACAGCCCCTCTATGCGTGTATAAATACTTTCATAGCAACCTCAAGAAAAACTGCAGCCTGGTTAGCGGACAATTCATCCGAGATTCGAAGTAGGAACCTCCCAAATACAAACCGAGATATCTACTATTCATAGATTAGATTAGTACTGAGTCCAAAGAAGCACTGCTTTAGGTGTGTTTCCAAATACTCACGTACATAATTCTATATATGTTCTATATAGGTTATAACATAACCTACACTATCACTACATGCTGCCACAACACTGTTTACATCACAACGTAAATAAGAAGAACCCAGTAACTTCATATATAGGCACTCCAAATCCCTGATGATGACCCATTGGGATCGAAACATGTAGGAGGTGATTATGACTTTTAATGTGTTTTAAAGTGTGATTTTACCAAGTGAAATACATTGTGTGCAACTAGTTGGTTTGCTATAATAATCTATATATGTTCTTTCTTTTGGGGCAATATGTATTGCACGGACGACCTCTTCATGATACACTTGTAGTCCACCGTCTTTACCAAACAACAACACATTTTCCTCCTTTTCCCATGCCTGCTTTTTACAATTCAGTTTTTCAATCACAATCCATGTCTGCTGCACTGGAGGAGACCACATTAACGCAATACATTACACGATCCGGTACCGCACACAGGCTTCTGGAATCGGCACGGGGGAGAGTATAAACCATGGTTTTTCTTTCAGAAAAGTGTTATATATATGTGTAAACTTTGAGCGCGGCGTAAAATCGATTTTACACCAAAAACAAAACGAAATTCCTCACTAGATATGCGTCCTTAAAGTAATCAATGTTTCACAGCATACGCATACATACAAATAAAATGTCGCTGTCTTCTTACACATTTGTTAATGTATACGTATCATGTAGTTTATCAATACACCTACATATTTCCTTCGTAACTGATAAACATCACCAGCCATCCTAAAATTGAAATGGAAATTACAGCAGGTATCAGATTAGACATTATAAGCTTATTCTCGCATATTTTGGTATAATGTTTACATTAACTGCTTCTGGTATTTTATGTATTTATGTATGTATGTATGTACGTATGTATGTATATATGTATGTTTATGTTGTGTAGTTATGTTTGTATATATGTATGGTGTATTATGCATGCAAATATGTGTTATGTATGTATATAAATATGCATATACTTATGTACTCGTATATACGGTTGGATGGAATATATATATTGAAAAGTATCTACCTACAGGGTGGTTTATTAATTTGCGTGTAGGCGTACACCGTAAAACGTGCATCAGTTTGATTGTGTGAAGGCTAATCTGGATAAACGCGAGCAAATATATGAGAATACTCAAGAAAATTACTTGAGCTTAATGTAAGTAGCTGGCTTAACACACTGTACAAAATCAATACACGTAAGCTCCCTGAGGATGATCGTACGATCGAAACATATAGGAGCGTTTTAAGTGTTTTAATGTGAATTTTAGATCATTAAATGAATATATATACATTTGTTGGTGTATTAATTAAATAAACCACATAATTCACGGTGCAACGATAAAGATTTGACTAACTGTAAGAATAATTTCAATATCCATGACAGAGACACATGGATAGTCTTGTGACGACAATAACGTTCAGTTGGTTCAAACTGTACTGAAGCAGGACTCCTTATGACCAAGTTAATAACTGGAGACTGGCGATATTTAAACCCATGTCTAAAAGTTGTGACATAAGGAGAGAATGGAGAAAATCGAGTAACCTTTGAGGCCGTTCATTATTTTTTCTTCACCTAACATTTTATGGCCACTAAATCAAGGATAATGAGACACTCAGAACAGTAGCATTTGTCAGGGAAGTGTGATAAGCATAATAACTGGGTCTGAAACCCCCAAGGGAGAAGACCACTTGGAAAATTGTAAAATATTTTAAGGTAAATACATATTATTTTTTTAAAATACATATATAAACACTGTTGGAAAGGAGAGAAATTATAAGTGATTAGTCGATCATACGTAAACTTTCAGATCCATTATTCAACAAATCCCGAGGAGTTCAAAGAATACTGATGTTCGTGTTTTCCCGTGTAACACTTTTGCCTCCACCTGCCGTTACGCTATCAGGTATTACGTTCACAGAGTCGTTTACTTAAAACCGAGCTGCTAAGTCGTAGCAGTGAATGTGACTGGATTAGTCTCGGCGAACAATCTGGTAAGGATAATTTAGAACTGATGTTCCAAACTCTGTCTTGGGCAAACGCTAAAAATAATGCATTTCTTTTCGTACTAGCCTTATGATACTTGGTCAGGACTAAGTTGAACGGAGCTTTTTACGTTCCGTAAAGCTTCCACCAGCATTAGATAAGGAAACTTAACATGGCAAACGATGTTAAAAAATTCCAGCCTCTTGAAAAGAGGATGCGATAAAGGAAGAAATCTTCTGAATGTATAGCGCGCAGATACATGGATCAGTCTGAGTGCTTTGTGCTTCCAAGTTGATCCCCTGTTTACGATGACTTGCCCTGAATTGAACCTAAGCATTAATAATCTCTTCTACTGTTTAGTAACATAAATGGGATGTTATTCACTACGCGGCACGGTGATTCCATCTGAAGCGTAATTAGACATCACAGAGTTAGGACGCAACTAAAAGGATTATTGGTTGAGTTCGGTCGGCAGGAGTTATATATGCCATATATCCATGCTGTGCTGAAGAGATATTGACACCAGGAATCCCATTAGGCCTCGTTATTTACGGTTGGATAATAGTCAGACAGTATTTCATAAAATATAAACATGTTTTATGATTATAAAGCTATTAATATAAAATCCATTAACATGATTTTCATGTCTTCCAGATGTAACTCAAAAGCTAGCGCTCATTAGCGATATACTAGTAAACAATTTATGTAACGATGTCGTATCAGACATCTGAGGATAGGCTGATGGTAAATGATGAGTTGGTAATGAATGTAGAAAGAAGTGGCTGAACTGTTTTAAGTGCTCTACCAGAATTTCACTCTCACTGAGACTTTCGATGAGGAAATCATGCCTCAAGCCCCTTTCGCTACCGTTATGGTGAGGAAGAAATTCCAATTAGGAGAAACAGTTGGGAAAACGAGTGGCAAGTATTAAAGAATGCAAATTCCCTCAAATCGACTGACTAGAAACATTCTGCTTGCACCTCAAAACCTGGCATATTTACCTTAAGAGTGAACGAAGAAAACATAGACGTACGTAGTTCCTAACGCAAAACGCATATTTTGCCCGAATTTAATCAAACTCGTTTTTTGTCGACAATTTTCAATTATAACGCCAAATAAGAATTTTCACAACAGTCCCTTCAGTGATATTAGTGCTGTTCCATGCCGAGACCGGACGGACGGACGGACACACACGTGACGAGGCCAGTAGTCGCTTTTGGTAACTACTTTGCGAACTCACCTACTACTACTACTACTACTACTACTACTACTACTACTACTACTACTACTACTACTACTACTACTACTACTACTACTACTATTACTACTACTACTACTACTACTAATAATAATAATAATAACAATATCTTCTTTACAGTTCCTTCTTCTATGGTCAACTGCTGCATATTGCCAAAGAATTACAAATAAAAAGAATATTTTTTTCCGAACTGCCTTGGAGCCGTCGAGGGAAAACATTTTGCTATTGAACCACCGCCTTTCGCAAGACCTTGTTTGATTAAGAAAACTATAGCAGCGTTTTGCTGACGAAAATTGCTAAGCCAATTATGCATTCACTTATATTAGTTTTCATGATACCGTTAATAAATGTACTGATTTCAACGGTCAGTTATGAAGCAAGTTTAAAAACATCACAGGAAAACACGATATGAAAGTCATAAACGTCCCATATATCTTCACTGGTGACGAGAAGCGTTCACTGGGAGACGAAGTTTTGAAAGTACGTGTAAAGTTAAGATGTTCGCGAAAGAACAAACCGACGGAAGGACGTGCCTTCTTTACACATTATCACAAGCTCAAAGCGTTACTGAGAATGATTTCGACATTTTAGTAGTTAGGTTTTACATTTTAAAAGCAAACAAAATTATAGAACCTCACGAGATATCGTGAGGTTCTATCACCGGAGTGCTATACATTGCTCCTGACTGCTGCGATATTGTAAGACACAGAAAATCGGACTATTATTTTTGGACTGCGACACGACAATGAAAATAAATGAAAATTCAATAAAAGTTTCTAGGGTTCTTCCGAGGATGTTTGATTAAATGGAACCAACGCTTTGAGAACCGTCTCTGTTCTCGTCCTCATGGAACTGAAAAACTGGGATATCAGTCCATGCCATATATACCTGCCCGAACCCTTGGCTCCTAGTTGATTGCGAACCAATGAGTGCCGATGGGCGGAGTCAAGTGTTCCCTTGATTGGTCCTGCTTCTTGATTAACGTGTTGGTTACCGGATAGAAGAGCCGGCTTAATAAGAAGGCACTCTCATAAAGTCATTCGGGTTAAATCGTACCTGACTTGCTTCAGTCTACGTCAGTATTAGACAGAATAACAGGATACCTAGACCGTTTGGCACAGGAAGCAAATGACATACGACTGAACACGAATAACCGATGACGAGAACAAAGATGACGCTCCGAACTTTGGCTTACTCGCCGTTCAAACACTTGACACGTCTGCCACGAAGAAAAAGGTTTATTGAATGAAATTATGGCTGAAAACGATCAAGAAAAAATGCGAAATGCCACTGACAAGGAATAAAGTATCTTAAAATTCTTCAAAGTTTGAACAAAGAAGGTAATCCACCACATTAACAAATAAGTTCCAATAGAGAAAGCTACGTTTGTAGAAAGAGTTTTCCAACAGTTCAATTTATTGCAGTTAAAAATGTAACTTCCTGCATCCACTCTTCTCTTCGATTCTTTTCTATTATAATAGCTATATATATATATGCGCGCGTAACAACCATGAATGGGTCAAATATACTCGTATATCATCTCACTTGGTCCCCCATAACTTTAAATTCACAAATTCCTGAATTTCTTTAAGAAATGCCATTCCAAAACTTTTAAATTTTACAACTGTCACAATGTGCATCTTTGTCCACTATTTTCACTTTGGAGACCAACATATCACAAGTCTGTGCTTCCTTCAATTCACTCTTCCGATTTCACATTTCAAATGCTTTCTAGGCTCCGACACAACACCGCGAATTATATAACAAATTAATCTGTGTAACTTTTATTTATTTATAACCGCAAAAAGAATGTAAATACTGAGCGAAGTCAGTCAGAATACAACTGGTAACGAAAGAACAGCTGAGTTCATACCTTGACAGGCTCCCTATACGCCGCAGCGTTTAGTGTTCAGTACAATACAGCTTTCAAAATACCAAGCTAAAAAATACATTTAATTCATCCCGAAATTCCGAACTGAACAGTCCACGATTTTCTCCTAACACAATCAGTTTTAACTGTGCGGTTTTGGAATTCACAGTTAGACCTTAGCATTTGTGAAACACCTTAGTGTTTTTTGGAATAAATCCTCAAGGGAAATGCTGTATGCAAATTCAAGCATCATGTATTCAACAGTCAACAGCGTTTTTCCAAAAATGTACAAAGTTTATCTGTGTCTCTTATTGTTTTGGTAATTAATCGAAGCTTTTAACCACATGAAGATACAAAACAACATATATAAATACGCATTTCATTAAAATATAGTTAAGCGAGCTGCAGCAACTGTCCTTTTCTTCTTTCTCTGGCATTACAATCCTTGGTGGATCTTAGCCTCTTCGCTATAACTGTTAGTTTGTTAAATCTGAAACGCCGTCCATTACAAGACAATTGAAAACATAAAGCGAAAGCTAGGCACAGCTTGTTCCCATGTTTTATGATGTCTTCACAGTATAAATATATTTCAGTAAGGATAAAAGTAAACAGTCTTTTACTTATTGATTTCAGGATAAATTCAGAAGTCGCAAAAGAATTCAAAGTGTCGGAAATCTAATTTTCGCAGGTAAAAGTTCAATAACACAAATCTCTGGTAAGAATTATTGTAAGTACACACACCGCTAGTATAAATGGACGTCATTAGACACGATATCCGGCCAGGACCATTTACCTTCTACACTTACTGTTGAGTCCTTAAGGCCCTTCATACAGTTACTCATCATCACGCATTTGTCAGTCTTTCAAGCTGACATTTCTGCATTGCCCTTTCGTCCAGTACGTACTAGCTACAAATCTACCCAGTCGTAATGCGTGCTATTAAGTGACCAATTAGCTCACGAACGTACCGAATGTGTACACATGGTATCCTAAACACCTATCCCAGTGGCCGCGCCGTCAAAGGCGTGGGTTTGTGGCAGCTCGCTTGCTGGGATTGCAGGTTCGAATCCCGCTGGAGTCATGGACGTTTGTTTATCGCGAGTGTTGTGTGTTGTGAGGTAGAGGTCTCTGAGTATGTCCGATCACTCGTCCAGAGGAGTCCTACTGAGTGCGGTATGTCTGTGACCATGAAGCTTCAATAATGAGGCCCCCGCCCACAAGGGCTGTTGGGCGATGAAAGAAAAGTATCCTAAGCACCTTGCTTAACTTAACCTTCTCGTAACTAGATATTTTCTACAGTGTTTTCTTTTCAAGTACCTACAATTTACTCGTATATCCTTTTTTCGATATCAGAAACAAAGCTTCACAACCAAAAATTAGGTAAAAACGTTGTATGTTTACTGTATTGAATTTTACGTTTTGAAAGCCCCTGGTTTTGGTAAGATTTTTCGAATGAGTGTGAATGTTTAAAAATAAGTTATATAACTAATCGTCATGTGTGATATAAAGCTGAAAGGGCGTGTCGCAGAGCCGTTAGCTGAATGCCTCTTAGTATACGTGATGGAATAAATGTGCCTCTCTGCACCTCCTATTGCTGCTCCTATCGACACTCGAGTTGGATGTCTGACGTCACAAGGACTCTCGAAAGAAAGCGAAGAGGAGTGAAGCATGCAGAGCTGCTGTGGAGTGTAAAGGAATTTGTCCCGATGACGCTGCTGCTTTGTGAATAATTCCACAGTATCTAGAATTGAAGAGATAATTTTATGTACTAAAAACGGAGAGTGTTAAATTCCTTAAAATGTATCCTATTCATACTTATTAAACTTTGAAATTAAATAAATTACTCTGCCTATACTCGCACTAGCATACAACCACAATTTTAAATGGGCTGCACACTAACAGTAGACCGTATTAGGTCGTGAAACTGCGGAGCTGTAGTTTCAAAAGAGATGTAAGAAACATTCCAGGAACAGATATAGGACTATAGCCGACTCTGTAGAGTACAAATTACTGATCAATAAAATATACTTTAGCGGAATCTACGAGATAATCATTTTGTAATCTATGACCAAGCAGCATATATCCACCATAACACTATTGTTTAAAATGCATTTTAATATTTTCTCCAATCTTCACCTAGATTTTTCAAGAGGTCTCTTTCTTTAGGCTATCCCATCAAAATCCTGAATTTAGTTCTTCCCCTTCCATGAGTGTTACTTACCTTGCCAATCCCACACAAATGGATTTTATCACCCTAATTTTATTTGGCTAGGAATAAAAATCCGCCTCCTTCTCCAGTCTGTAGTTACTTCCTGCCTAGTATTGTTAACCACTCTTCTCAGTACCCTGCTTTCAAACAACTCAGTCCATGTTATTCCTTTAATTTTAGACACTAATATTCACATTTATGCCGATCCCAGTGGCCGCCCGGTCTAAGGCGTGAGTCTGCGGGAGCTCGATTTCTGCGATTGCGGGTTCGAATACTGCCGGGGGCATTGATGTATGTGTCTTGTGAGTGTTGTGTTTTAGCAGATAGAGGTCTCTGCGTCGGGCTGATCACTCGTCCAGAGGAGTCTTTCAGAGTGCGATGTATCTGAGTGTGATCGTGAAGCCTCGATAATGAGGAGACCCTGGCCCACTAGGGGCTGGTGTGCCACACACACACACCCATCCACCCACCCACACACACCCACACACACACACACATATATATATATACATACAAAAACATTTTAAAACTGGGGCTCTGTAAAGGCGTATGTCCACATTTTATCACAAAACCCGCAGTTTTCTCCCTTTCGATCACGTTTGATTGTGGCGCTGTCGCTATAATATGTACGTAATAACAGAGAATAGCAAAACTAGTAGTTGTGTTAGTAGTGCACTGCATTAAATAGGCGGCCGGAGTAGCGCAGTTGGTGCAGTGATTATGGGCTGTAGGGCTCAGGGTCGTAAACCTTATGTGGGCGAGAATTTGTGCACCCCTCCAAACCGACCCCGAGGCCACACGCAGACTCCTGCATGATTGGTACAGAAGCTCTTGTTGGGGCGTAATCCACACACTCATCTACTCCCAAATTAACCTAATTTCTTAGTAGATACTGGATTTAGGATCTTGCTGAACAACCCCTGATCACCGGCCGCAAACTTATTCAGCAAGGCCGTAACTGGTTCAGAGACAGTTAAACGAAAATAAATAAATTAAAATAGTGTTGTTTAAAAGGACTCATGTGTTGAAATAATTAAAAAAGCTGTGCCAAACATCTCGATGACGTCTGTTCGTCCGTGACAAAACCCGATGCACAACACGTATTCATGAATCACGCTATGACTTTCATGAGAATTTACCTCAAAGGCTGGCCATGAAACACTTAAAATGAAGCGATCTACTGCCTTCAGACTGTTCCTTTATGTAGCATTCTTGTGGTGGGATTCCGGTTGTTAACTAATACGGTAGCCTACACCGTGTGGTTTTCAGACTGGAGCACAAAGCTTTCGTGGAATGAAGAAGGATTTGCGGAGCTTTTAACTGGACTTCCTGTAGGTGGGGTGAAGTATGTCACAATGTTCCTTACTGACAGCACCGGTACATAAAACATGTCTTGGTGAAAAGTAATCCAAAACGGGTCCACGTGATCACCTGCGTCTTAAAGCCTTTAATTACGATTACTTTTAACAACGCAACAAAATGTAATAATTCTGAAAATACCTGCCGACTTCTTTACTTTTTTCTCAGCGCAAGTTGCTTATTTCAGACTAAACTGACTATAATTCAATAAAAATATTGCAGTCAATTAATGCATTTTTACTTCCCATTCTAATAAAGAAATTAGCGTATTGAATGTAGCCTTGTTCCAAACAAATGCCTTCTACGTAACCGTAAAACATAAATAGTAGTCGTGAACAGTTGTATTGTTCCCCCTGCAATGTTATTCTTCGCCATGAACTGGACAAAAGAGTAATAAAATTGACGTCACGAGCGATGCTCAGCTTAATTTGTCTTCAAAATACCTGTACTTTATAACTGTTTAAGAATTTATAACTTTCCTTGCTGTGTAAAATTTCTGCTGATCAAGGATTCTATCAAAGAATGTTTTACACAAGAAGGCTTCTCGTGTAAAACTTCGTCTAAGAAAAATAATTTTGCAATACAGAAAGCGTTAAAGATAAAGTTCACAGAGCTAAGTGTAGGCTACTGTTTTTAATACACTAGGAAGAACTCTTCAATCAAGTGGATCAGAAGTTGGGAAAAAAGCAGAAAATATTCTATTAGATTATATTCTGCTGACCTGCCTGCAGTGAAATTAGTACCAAAGCTTACGCACCAGGATAAAGATAACCGGTAGGTGTGAAGACAATAGCAAGCCAAAACGTTGAAAAGTAAATTTTAAATTAGAGGAATAAGTAAGAGTCTCGAACATGGTCAGCAAAGGAGGAGGAGTGTGGAAAGATAAAATAATGGAGTTTATATCTTCAGTTTTGAGTTCACATTGCTGGTGTTATTCGTACCAGCAAAATAACAACAAAACCACCATACATACATGCTATTTTTGTATGAAGGACATACGCATATAGATCAACATACAAATTATTTGCAGTATATTAGGACCATCTAAGCGGTCATTATCAGGCTCAAAACTTCATTAACGTATGAAGTAGACCGACACTTGAGCTAAAATAGCTAATATTCTACACAGATAAAAGGCATTATTGGTACCTCACTGCACAAGTTTAGCTATTTTAAACCAGTGCATATTTTAAAAATTTGAAGCATTTTCCTCTGATGATGATCAGCATGTAAGAGTCCAAATACTTTGGGGAAGAATTTTATTTTATCTAGAACACACATCCACACAAATCGCCTGTGTTTAATGGTTTACTGTTTTCGTATTTTACGACGATGTACGGCGTACCTGGGAGGGCATAACCTTTGAAAAGGTTAATATGTGTTCAGTCGTAGTGTTCGGTCTAGAATGAGAGGACGAAAAGACGGACAGCCAGACAGACAGACAGACGGACAGACAGAAAGTCAGAGAGACAAAGCTCAACTTCAGTGTAATAAAGAAACGGAACGCCACTGGAAAGAGTGGTAGGCAAACGTACGAAGAAAGATGCTTTGGATTGAACGTCTACAATGATGAAAATTACATTTCTCACGCAGTGTGCCCATGTCTCTAGCAATGAAATATGTCAGTGATGGCACTGTGTCTGGGTAAATTCTAGCCAATCAAAACACGAAAATAATTGAAATTTAAGTACTTCTAGAGCCAATAATTACGAAGACAGTGGGAGAACATACATTTGCATGCAAAAACAGCTCTCTGCACCCCAGAACATTCAATTAAACGCACTGGATTACCCAGTAGAAGTTAAGTGAATTCTCTGAGCTGTGATACTGAAGGTTGCCCTTTTCATCCCTAAAATGAAACAGGCCTATCATATTTGTGAACATCTTAGGTTACATCATCTGCAAATTTTGTGTCTTACCAGACTACAATTTAAAGAGCAGCCTGCAAATTAACACAATAATGAAGCAATAGACCTACTTGATGGGGTTGAGTTCGGCTTGAGACACGTCAGCCGTTCGGGTGGACAAATCCTTTCCCCTTTCTGGACTCCTAAGTACAACTACTCACAAGAAACCGTAAATGAAACTTAGCCGAAGTCATTTGAGCCCACTGCCAAAACTCTCACCTCATTTCCTTGAAAACCAATTTTCTATCATCCGTCCATTTACGCCCAGAAACAAGCAGCATTCCAAATTAACATTAAAGTAGTCTGTAAAAGATATATGAAGGAAGTGTCGTAGCACGTGAAATCACGGGCGCTTCACATATACGAAATAATCACGAAAGAATAGGGACAGCGACAAATGTGTGCTGTTTTAAAACAGCTCTGGTCAGAGCAAAAAATCATTTAGGACAGAAAGACGCTTTAATTCATGAGTTTCGTCATCGTCATTTAACTATAAGAAGCTTAGACACAGCTTTATAACAGCATGGACCCCTCATGTAACCCACTCCGCCCAACCTTTCTGACAGATAAGAGATCTCGTGCCCACTTTACCCCCTCCCTTCCCCTATTAACAGCCCATATATGTTTTGTATAACTGCTTAATAAGTATTTCATGTACAACCTGAAGATGGTCATTATCAAGCGCCGAAACACGTAGTTGTACCTTATGTAGAAAATACTTTATATTCTACCAATAAATATAGTTATGTTAGACGAGTATACACACTCTACATTAGTTACGCTTTAGTTGTTACGTCAGGTCACAAACGACTGTAAATGTGACTATGCAACTACGTGATGGGTGAGATAGAAACTCGTGCTAATATAGGCCTAATATTCTCCACTCAAATTAAGCCAATTAATAACACCTAGAAACTGGCAGGCATTGACGCTATGTAGTGAGACGTTCACAGGATCAAAATCCTAGATCCTAGAATGGTAACATGAAGCAAGTTCCATAATGAGTATCTATGAATTAGGCGCCGTCATGCGAAATTTAGTCGACCGCCGTTTGTGTACCCCACCGTACGTTACATGTAGACCAACTGCATGTAACTGACCAGTAGAGGTTTTCCTTGCATCCAATTTGGCTTTCAAAATAGAAGATTATTGTTAAGTTCGACGAAACTTCTGCGCCGCCAATGTTGGTTCTCATCACACATTCTCCGCCTTAATGTGTAGAACTGCTGTTGACCATTCAGTAAAGCTATTTGAATATCAAGGAAGGCATTGTTACTCCATTCGTCCGTGCAAGCGACTCCTTCTTTTCACCTTCTCAGGGTGCAATTATTACATCTGATAGACGTCGCTCTGAAATGAAATAGATCTATAGGGGTGCAAAAAGCTGCTTTCTCTATGCACATTCTTGTAATTCGTAAACAGAATTCCTCATCGTCACTTTTGCTTAGATTCTGAGTAATATGCTCCTCTTTGAGAAGGAAACTTCTCTCAAAAAATAAAATAAAATGCTGGTAATTCTGTTAAGTCTCTACCAGCTAAACATTTCTTTCCACAAGGTATGAGCTTGATGAGGCAAGTACCCTGTCTGCTTGAGCAGATGGTTTTATTCACAATGGTGTTTCGTCGAACTTACGTTATACCTGTGTCATTGAATGTTCCCATGCTTTGGGCATCCCCTACTAATTGCCAATGATTAAAGCATGATTTATTGTATTTTTTCTAAATCATTTTATTGCTGCCTATTTCATCGGACTCACCAAAAAGTCATAAAGCTTTTGTAATTACACGTGATTTTGTACACAAGGAAACTCTTCTACATAGATTTCCGACTCAATATGGCTGACGAAAAAGTGACCTAAGTAGATGCGACAACTGCTTTCGAATTTGTTGTTTGTTGGACCGTGCATCATTGTGATAACCGAAGAATAAAAACCAACTAGATGTCACTTATTATTTTATTGTACTTCTTATAGGCTCAACATGTTTCGGGTACTACTATGCCCATCATCAGGAGCTCGCGACTATAATGTTGATTACCTCATTGGTCGTTTCGTTCCTGGTTTGCTGTAGATTGGAGGTTAGGTGCGAGTAGGCTGGAGTAGTGTCCGGGTTGCAGGCTAAAGTCTATAAGAAGTACAATAAAATAATAAGTGACATCTATTGGCTTTTATGCTTTCGAATATCTTGATAAAATGACTTAGTAATCGCTCGCACTACGCTCAGCTTCAGCTGAATTTCCGCTGGTGTCAAATTTATAGTCGGCGTCTGCAATTGGTTCTTTACACCTACGTCGCTGGACCCGGCGTTAGCGACAGAAGCCGATTAAGAATTGACTAGCTCCCGCTGACATCAACTGGCTTAGTTTCCGCGCCGAATGTCTGGCACATGTTTCAGATTAAGCCTCAAGGTGACAGACAGAAGTAGTGGTCACAATTTCGATTGTGTGTAACTTTCTAAGAAAAATAGATTCTATTTTACAAGTAGTGACTGCAGACACTGAGAGCGGAAGGTGTGATATATGATACATTGATGATCTGTAGAGTGTGGAAAAAAGAGACAAGGCTGCTTATACCCTGAGCATAGAAGTGCCAAGATCCTCCGAAACTTCAGAAGTTATTTACAAATCGCATGACATCATATCCCAGAAGACGTGACGTTTCATGATGAATCTGTTGGTTTCTCCGATCGCAACACAGTTTTTTCATATTCACAAAAAACTAGCCAAAATTATATCTTCAATAAAGTGTTTTTATAGGTTAATATTTGTTTCTCACCGTGGGTAGTACAGAAAAAGGTAAACGATCATGAAATAAATAGCAGCAGGGTTCACGAACTTCAGGGTGTCAAATTTTATAACATACTATTTTGATTTATTTTACCTGTACTGAAGGCAACGGAATTCGTTTCTATGTTTAACTTGTAAAAAAATACGAAAACGTAATCTGTTCAATTGCCAATTCTAATATAACTTAAATATTTTTAATTAGAGTCAAGGACTTCAAGTATATGAACATTAACACAAAAAATTACAATAAAACAGCAAAGAAGGCATTTGGAACACACATATATTACAATTTACTTAGAACATACATTATGTATGCATTATTTCACTCTCTGTCGCATGTGAAATCTTGCACCTCTGTGGCAAATTATTATTTTGTTTTGCTGGAAGCAACAAATTCCACGCAATACACACAGAAAAAATTTCTGTTTAGCACAGTAGAGATAAAAAATGTTTCTTTTTTAACTTTGAAGCATGAATTTAAAACGTAATGTATGGAACTCAGTTACTACTTCACACGAAACATATTTCATTCCCATTATAAATATTAACCTGGAAACTAAAGGATTGTTTATTTTAAGAATTATATGAAACAAGTACACAAATTCTGTAGGCAAAATAGAGAGCTCTTTAATGTCAAAGCCGGTGGTATATATACAAAAGTTAACGCTGTGTTTCAGAATGATTTATGATTTTAATTCCTCACAGGCTTCTGTGAATACCAATATTTGTTTTCAGGTTATTTAGCAGAACATATTACACAGACACAACGAATATTCTGAAATTTACATCAAAATGTCAGTAACAGTTATAAATGAAAGTAAACAACCTTGAGACAATTCTGTGTACATTACATCTCACAACACAAGCCTCTTTGATCAGTTTAATTTTTAATCTATTACCTCCGTTTCGATAATTTGATTGACCACTTATCTTCCGGTTTCCTATAAGAAAGTCTCCAATATTATATTATTTCTTCAATATAAGCCACGCGGAGTCCATTGAAGCGCCATAGATTTCATCTAGGTAAATTCTACAGACCATAAATTTTCGGCATAGATCTATGTCATTTCAAATCTCAAGATTTTCCTATTGTTCTCCGTCTAAATAGTTTCTTCAATCCTTGAACCTTAAAACCGTGCAATTTATATTTCTTCCTCTGTGTAAAATTCCGTATATTTGTAAAATAAATTAGGTACCGCTGTCTCGCCACACAAAAGAAAACACACCAATTCCTGCTGCAGACAAAGGCATTGTCCTCAGACAAGAACGTTAGTCATTCACTGTGTCCGCACCAAGAAGTGTACAGGAAAGTTTATCTTTTGAATACGTTGCTGCTAAAAATCTAAATCAGTCCCATTAGAGGCGCGAGGTGCCCAGAGGGTTCCAGGGAGTTAAGGTTCCCAGATTACGTGACAATGACCCCGGATGGTGGTAAGATTGTCAGCCTTACTCACCGGCCGCTTCTTACCCCCAGGAAATGCTCCTGGTGCTCATTTCTGTTAGAGGCTGAGTCGACCCCAGGGCCATAGTGCGATCGGAAGAATTATGGCAATGAAAAATTCCAATGACACCATCTGGAATCGAACCAGCGACCTTCCGATTTGTAAAACAGTACCTTAACCACTGTGCTACCGCGGTCCCACGTCGTTGCTAAGAGAATTCATAAGGTAACCTACAGGTTACATTACGTATGCGTAATTGAACGGCTACTGCTTCGCATGTAAAGGAGAAGGGTCTCGAGGGAAATGGCTAATATTGTGGTATTAAACAGCAGCTGCAAGTGCATGGTGCTAGGTTTATGTTAAGTCAGTAAGACCTACTTGTATTGAAGTATGAAGCAACTGTAAGAAAGTCAAATCGCACTTTTGTCCCTAACACTAACAGTCAGATTGATAGTGGAAAATAAATGCGCAACCACGATGTGCGTTTGTCATTTATTCAATCAGTTCTTTTCTTAGTCTACCGGTCGGTCTAACAGCTTGATCTGGTTAACTAAAATATTAAAATTCTCAACAAAATGCCACTTGAAATACCTGTTTACTGAAAGTAAAGAATGCCTAATCTAGCAGCTGCTGCATCACTGACAATATTTATCACTTTAAGTAAAATATACTAAATTTATGTCTGCTCTTAGAACAAACTTTTAGTCATAAAAACTGAAAATATTAAAACAAAGACACATCGTCTTGTAATTAATCGATTTTACATTCCAGGTGAAACTGTCTTGATTTGTGCTCAAAATATACAAAAAATTGTAATTATCTTTTCTATATGAAGCTAAGTAATCTAAAAACTTATACATTGATTGCAATATTTTAAAATGTACATTGAGAAACTAGAACAAAATAGGGGGCCTACATACAATAATGTAACAAAATTAAGGAATAGTAACTGGCAAACTCAAAAACATACCTTCATTCTCACTGCTGGCACAGATTTTCGATAGATGGAACACTATGTATGCAGTGGTCATGTGAGCAGCTTTCTTTGCACGAAGAGTGTTCAGTAGACAATTTCATTCTATATTCATTGAAACACGTCTGGTGTGGTCGTCAGAACGGTATTTTCGCCTTTGTTACACACGTCCTGAAAATCGGTATTGGGTGTGGTATACTGAACGTCCAGGAAAAGGAAACATCGGTACCGCGATATCCAACCACCTGTCCTAGCTCGATCAATCCGACTACGAAGAAAATCTATGAAAAAATAGTTCACAGAAAAATATCATTGTGGAAGCCCACCAAATAGCCTTTACGTAACTTGAATATCAAGTCCTGAAACCCAGGCAGCAAAAATTGAAAAAAGTATACTGGCCGTCGCGGATTTTTATTTATTTATTATTTCTTTTTAATTTAAACTTTAGAAGTTGTGATCATTCGTACTAATCAGAGAAGCTCTGGCGGTCTCTCTCATGTTCTCTTCTGAAAGACAACACTTTAGATCCCGATATCCTAACACTGTGACACTGTCTCCGCAGAAACACTCTACCTTCCTCTGTTGTGCCCAGCGTATCCCAGCAAAACCCATAATTTTTGTCTTGTCATCGTATCACAACGTCTGCACAATCTGATTACAGTTTACGACACTTCAAAGCGCAAGGTAGTTATTGCGATACATGGCAAGTCTGATTTTATGGGGTTAAGTAAAGGTAAATCTATCCGTATACAGGTCTGGACAGACCCTTAGGGCTCCACGAGATTGAAGCTCCCGAAATTTCTAGACATTCGGCACATGAAGGTGGCAAGGTTTGCAGACCTACGCACCGGTCAACTTTATCCCCCAAGGACCCCTGTTACTCATTTCTCTTACAGGCTGAGTCGACCCCACGGCCATAGGGCAGCCCCACTGAAAAACGCCCCCCCCCCCCGACCTTCCGGCTTTTAGTGCAGTGCTTCAAAAAAATTGCGCCACCGCGTGCCCCGATTTTGCGGAGTTGTGATGAACAATTACTATATTGTCTCTGTTTGGTATTCGTAGTCACAGTGTCTTCAATATATTGCTTTCTCCGTGAATCTATCAGGCCAGCTTTAAAGGCTATGTGGTGACAGCGAATATCATTTCTCACGCATCCTCCTTAAGTTCATTGCACCTTGGTTGTTGATTTTGAGTCTGTAAACCATTCAAGGCAACTTGCCTTCTCCTATAGAGACACGTTTTCAAACAAACGAAAAGCGGCTTTCAGATAAAATGTTAAAGATCATCTGTAGCCAACAGTCACAAACTCCCACAATTTTATCCTTTGTTACAAACTGCTGCATTCGTAAGTGTTGCTCTGCATTTAATTACATGTTACCATTTTAGTTATGCTATAGGCTGAAGAAACATAACTTCAGTCCGTATGCAATAACATTGTGTAAAAAATACTAGCCAGAGAGTGTCTTTTTTTTTTAAATTTTGGTTGGGCGCTTCGCGATTCTGCTTGGGCTTTGTCTAATATAAAGTCTTGTGATCGGATATTCCTGAGTTAATGTTGTTTGAAATTCGTAGTTAACTCCTTCCATCCATTTGCTTCATCGGGCACATCGCATGTAACGACATGGTAACACCATTTCAGATCTGGAAGCGTAATTATTGCAGAGGAATGCCGTTAAATTACTGCATTAATCGTGCGCACATTAGGTGTCACGAACACATGCAATTGTCTACAAGTGGAGTGTCAGGTATTTGGATTATGTTGCAAAGCATCCATTATTCTAGACGTTGGCGATTGATACCACCTCATGAGATGTTTCCATAATCAAATTAAAACGTAAAATATTTGTGTAACATTTTTTCAAAGTACACGCATGATTGTCTTGCCGTTTCATTCCATTACACGTTGTATACTGCCTAATTATATGTGAGAATGGTTTTAGAGTTCTGTGAGTTGGGAACAGGGTGTCTTGTACTTCAGGGTAAATCATGACTGATACTGGATTGTAATCGTATAATTATCAGAAGCAATACGTTTCTTTCTTATTCTGACCTCTTCTACCAAATCACTCTACGTGTCTAAGGTTACTGTTGCACCTGATCACACTCAATGACACAAACTCGGTAGAAATTCTCTGGACGAGGGATCGGCCCGTCGCATTCACAAGAGACAGATATCCATGCCCCCGGAGGGATTCGAAACCGCAATCCCAGGTAAGTAAGCGGCCGCAAACCTACACTTTAGAAAGTGCGGCAACTGGGATCGGCTAGAAGCAATCAATAACACGGAAAGAGGGAAATCCGTACAATGCGTAGTTCTATGTGAAATTTTAATAGGTGGTGCGCACACACAAGCAAATAGAAACGCGCAAGAAATTATTGAAACCTGCGTTAAAGTGTTGCAATCCCAAATTTGAATTTCAAATCGCAACTGTGTCCTATAAATTTTTCTAAATCTACATACAAAAACTGAACAGTAAATTAAAACATTCTTATCACCAATAAAAAAGAGTCGAGTTGATCCAATGTAATTACACTGCCATTCATTCTTGCAACACACATAATGCTGCAAGAATGTTATTGAACTGAAAGTGAATTTGAAATGAACAATAATATTTAAATATTCAGCTACCTGAAATGAAATAATCTGGACTGGTGAAATACGACCAACACTGTAGTTTATGGCTTAGAAGAACAGTGATGGGACTACAATTAAGCAAAACACGTAAGGACACATGTACTTGTTTTTTACAGCAGTTTCGTGGGAAGCCACTGCAGTTAATTTGCTAATAAGCTAAAAGTTAATCAGTTTGGCCGCAACCGATTCATGCATTATTCCCCGTTCTTTGCGTGACGTGCACAATATGGCCCAGTTTAGGGCAGATCTGTTCCTCCGTTCGCATGTTTCACCAACCGCTGGACGAAGTTTGATTAAATTTTATGTGAATATCATCCCATGTTACGTTACTTTATCATTGTTCATTTTAATTTCATACAATAGTAACAACGTTACAGGCATAATTAGCTGTAAATTGGGAGCTAAACCGCCGACACCTACTGTAGGATTCTGAAATGATGCATGAAATAGATTCGTAAAATATTAAACTTAGAATATTAAAACTTAAAATATTAAACAGAGAGGACGCTGCAAGGAAGAAATATTTAGCTTTCGGTTTGGTAAGATAAATAAACATTCACTAGAGTTAGCTAATTTAAACGCGGTGTGGACCCAGCGATAAAAATGTGCGTGAATTGCTGCTAAAACTGCAGCAATTAAACCAAGAAGAAAGTGCACTCGTTTATTTTATATGCGTCAGACTTAGTTTAGGCAAAACACTTGTCAAATCGTTCTCTTTAAAAGAATAAAATATGTATTATAATTATAGTAAAAGTAAAGCAATCCCATTAGAGGCCCGGAGGGGCCCACAGGGTTCCAGGAAGTTTAGGTTCCCATATTTCGTGACAACGGCACAGGATGGTGGTAAGGTTGTCAGCCTTACGCACCGGGCACATTTACCCCTAGGAAATGCTCCTGGTACTCATTTCTGTTAGAGGCTGAGTGGACCCCAGGGCCATAGTGCGATCGGAAGGATTTTGTGTCAATGAAAAATCCACTGACACCACCTGGGATCGAACCAGCAGCCTTCCGATTTGTAGCGCAGCACTTAACCACTGTGCTACCGCGGTCCCCATTATAATTATAGTAATAATTTAATTCTATTAATTTGTTTATTTGCGTGCTGAATTAAAAACCTAATAGCCAGTTACAGTATAATAGACATAACAGTATATCCTAACATATTCTTTATAATCTAACAGGCCAATAACCGAACAGACAAACATGCATGCAGGATATGTAAAGATTATTAAGCACGATGAATAAAGCAAGGATTTGTAGCAATGATCTCGTGGACCACTCAAGATACAACGCGAAATTCGCCTAGCAGAACTAAGAATAAACAAAGAATTGCCCATTGAGTCCATCGGGTTAGCCGACACAGTCTCAGAGAGCACAATACTAGTTCGTTGCCTTTGTACAATATAGGTGGAAAATGGCGCTTTTACGTAGGATGAGTATTTTAATGTCACTAACAGATGTCTAAATTCCAACCATTCTTACACTCTGAAATGTGTGAATATTTGTCTGCTGCCGCCTACTCTCTATTTATCTTCACAGAGTGGTAACTGTGCAAATACGTAGCCTTACTTTCAAGTTACGCCAACGTAAATTTGCTTAATTTGGATTTCTTTCTTCCAAACTACAATGTCCAGAACAGCTCTAAGCCTACATAACCTAAAATCCAATGGGTCTTGAGGGGCGTATACCCCAGAGGAAAATACGGAATTACTGTCAAGTGGATTATACACCTCACTTTCCTTTGTGCAACGTTTAAGAATGGCCACTCATAGTGTAGTGACTCCTTGTTGAGGTGCTTTACAAAGGAATTATTTCACTCCACCCTTTACTGTACGAGTGCTTACTCAATATACTTATCAACCACGACCGGCTTTACTAAACCAAAAGGGACGTCACGTCCATTTCCTGTTGCGAATTCCAACTAAAGCGCTCACTGCAACCCAAAATGTTTTCAAAGTTGGGTCTAGAGTCACTCGTACAAAACGTAGGGTTCTAAATTATGGCTAAGAGCCTGATTCACAACAAGACAATGGGCATACACACTTTGACCCTATAATTAATATAAGTTACAAGTTTGCTTGTAGCTCCAGAGCGTCTTATCATAAATTCATTGCTCTTACGCTAAATAGCGAACCCATACAAAATGTATTAAGAGCCTATATAAATGGCAGGTTAATACCAGAACTACAGCAGGTAACAGTGACTCGAGTCTATAACACAATTCACAGAAGGTAACCATAACTAGAGCTCTATACCAAAAGCTATAGAAGGTACCCATGAATATAAATTGTATTTCTATACCGGAAGCCACAGCAGTTTACCATGAATAGAATTCTATGCCAGAAGCCACAACAGGTAGCCATGAATATAAATAGTGTCTGTATACCAGGAGCCACAGAAGGTACCCATGAATATTAATAGTATTTCCACATCAAAGAAGCAGCCGGTAACCATATGAATATGAGGATAAGTTCTATATCAATACAATTGTAGGCAATAGTGAATAAAAATATTTGGTCTACACGAGAAGCTGCAGGGTTTAACAGTGAATATACCTTGCAGTTTTATATCAGAAGCCACAGCACGTAACCATGAATGCAAAAAACATTTCCAGATTATAACGATGAATATAAGCAGTACTTCCCTACAGAAACCATAGCAAGTACCCATGAATATGAAGAACAGTTTTATATCAAAGGCAAAACAGACAACCATGAATACGAGTACACATTGTAGTCACATACCCCTATGAGAAGCCCCAACGGTTACCAATTAAAGTACGTCTACATCAGAAGCCACAGTAAGCCTGAATGCACGTTTTATAATATTATCGTAAAAAGAATTTAAATTGTCAGACATGGACATTTACCCAAGCGATCAAGACATTTGATTACTCGGTGAGAAACCGAAGTTCCATTTTTTTTGAAGATGCACAATTACGACAGGGGTATCATTGAGAACTCCATTCTTCTGGGTTGTTATGCTCCATCTTTGAATGAGTGGCTAACAACGCCGCGGGGCATATATTGCATTCATCTTCAAGGGTCAAAAGGTCAGATTGCGCGAATCTCTTGACCGTCGCCTATGACGATTTCGCCTTCCTTCGAAACATCGACCAGTACTCACGCACCGAAGCAAAGTCACAACCCAGCAGACCGGTAGCTGGCGAAGGGAAGGCTGTACTATTCGTAAGGTCGTAAATTGAATTATGTTTACGCGTATGTCGTGAAGTTGTATGACTTTTTAAAGTGAGCAAAGCCTTATGAAAGTCCGTTTATTACGTCATCGATTACAATCCTTGCAACGTAGTTAAGGTTTAAAATAGGGCAGAAAAAGTAACTCAATTTGAATTTGATGGAAAGTGGCTGTTCTAAAAAGAAAGAAGATGGGATTTTCCTACGCTCTGCAGTGAAGAGGGTGGAAAATATGATAATAGGGAGATAAATGTGCTCTTAATTTACTAATGTTTACTTTTTTTCTTTTGAAATTCTCTCGAAAATAACGCAGTTCTAAGGAAAGTGTAAGACAAGAAGTCGAGTTAAGAGTTTGTTGTCCTGTTAAATATAAAACAAAGCTGTAGCAGCAGCCTTTCTTTAAGATCAACACAGCCATCGTTCTAATTATTTGCATAGCAGTCTATACACGATTTGGAGAAGATTAAAAAAAAAGTAGTGAGTTAGGCTTGCATAGGCGCGGCAGTCCCTAAATTAACGTCGCGAAATTTCTATATTTAATGTTTTCATGATGATACGACGCCATGTCTATTCGTAACAAGTTACAAAAATTAATAAAATTTTTATTACGCGCGTTTCCATAATTTCACCAAATATTAATCGGTGTCAGTTTACATCAGCATCAGTTAACTGACAGCGCGAGTTATTCAGGCGGGCGGGAGAAATAATAAAATTCATTTGTTATAAAATAAACGTAATGGGGGTATATCACGGCAGGTCACATGTGCCCTACTGGGGACATGGATATATCTCCTTTTTTACTGTATTAGTCATAGTCCATGACAGAAAAGAGAAACACAAAGGAAATATACATAGAATTAAATAATATAAATTTTAAATATTTTATATAACAGAAGTTGCACATTTATGAGACTGAAATGTAACTTCATGCAGTCTGGTCGCTTAGTTCCAACGTCTGGGAGGACCGTGCTGCCTCCCTTTTAAGAAAGTGTGCTCTGAAAATGAAATCGAAGATTGCAAAGAGTCGGAAACAACAAACTACAAAATAATAAATAGACTTGCATTTTTTAAAATTCTTGTCGAAACCAACAGATTACTGACAACGAAGCATATGTATAAAACAATTTCTTTGTCACTAAAAATCTCTGAATTTTACCCACAGATTATGTTTATATTTTACAATTCACAGTGAAAACAACTATCATTTTTCCACACAAGATTTGCAGGTTTGTATTTGTGATGGAGAAACAGATTCTTCTTTGCGAGCAAAAAACAAAATTGTTAAATACTTCTTAGAAAGACGTCGGTTTCAAAGGTTTAAAAAGCAACTCTCACTCTCACCGCGAAAAGTCACATTCACTATCGGAATGAAAGTAGAAGCAGCGATGTGTTTTCAGCCACGAAGCCTATAATCGAATTGGAACAGCAGCCTGAGAACGTCAAACAACTGGATGAACCTGTGGGGAAAGAGAGTGAGTTTGTGGAAACTTTGGCATCAGCTGTAGACCTGTTAAGTTATTGTGTCATTTGTGAGGAAGAGGGAACAGATGCAGCCATGCCACGTATTGACGTAAGGTAGTTCATTTAACACGCAGGCTTTTCAGAAGAAAGAAGTCATGACGCTTTCAGACTTCACTTTAAAGAGCAGAGCATCGAAGATGTAAATTTCACCAAAATAATTTCACCCAAATGAAATGCACTAAAAAGTTTCTTTGAATTATTAACGAATTATTTATTTAAAATTTAATAGAATTGAACATCCACCGGTGATTTTAAATTGCCTCGTAAAACAGATCAAAGGAACACAACCAGTTATAAACGGTCCTGATGAATAAATGACAAACGCCATTAGGACAGGTACATAGTTTTTTTTCTGCGGGTTTTACATTATTTATCTAGAGGTTAAATAATTATTTTATCATTAACAACGAGTATCTAAACCCACTGCAAACTATCTTACTCTTGCCTTGTCACACACACAATCTATCGTTGCTATGTCTACATCTACACCGCTTTTCGTGCTGGTTGAAGCGGAAGGCAAAATTTCGGGAGAAATTTAAGCCATTCAGCTGATTAAAAATCTTTCTGCCTTTTATGCTACCAAAATTTCATGTTAATTTTCACAAAAGTCTTCACTGGACTGTAACCTCAGCTACTGGCTTCGAAACCGACACACTGGCATTGTATCTCCATATTCGGAACGTATTTTCCTAACACTTACTTTGATATCAACTACTTTCACTTCCTGTTCCCCAAGGAAGACTGTAAGTAATTCCTACATATCACCCATGATTAAAGTGAAAGCAAAAGCTCTTCACTTTTGCGTCAAGAATAAACCACAAATTTACAGGGAAGTTTATTGAAAGCTTATGTTTATTGGATCATGCATCATCTTGATAGTTGAATAAAGAGAGACCAACTTGATGTCACTTGCTTTATTATTTCATTATTTATTGCTCAACATGTTTCGGATGTTAATACATCCATCCTC
>Ga0123354_10000481_pt1 | contig 39762 bp, 21 predicted proteins | sample TergutLab28metaG_2_FD_97872 | JGI IMG/M metagenome (GOLD analysis project Ga0123354, IMG submission 97872) | Labiotermes labralis P4 segment gut microbial communities from Petit-Saut dam, French Guiana - Lab288 P4 | ecosystem: Host-associated > Arthropoda: Insects > Digestive system > Gut ... | reverse complement strand
AATTTTTGGAGTGGGCCATTGGTGGCTTCATTGGGTGATACCCGCACCAGCTCAACCCGGTGGGGGGGTGGGGGGGGGGGGTTGGCGGACGCCGGACGCCGGGACTGTATGCATGATACTGTGTTGGACGCTTCACCAAGCGAAGGCACAGTTACAGAACGATGAGGTTCAAAAAACGTTGAGTCATTCAACGCATTTTGAACCTGGAATGCAACTGATCGGCGGAACCCCTGTGAGAGTGGCAAGCTTAACATTCACCAAGGCATGCGCATAATTTACTCCAGCAGAAGACAGCCACAGTAGTAACAACAAGAAAAGAGGACCTAAATTACAAGCTAATTCAAGGGTGATGCCGATCCTAGCGGCCGCGCCGTCGAAGGCTTGGGTCTGCAGCCATCTCTATTGCTGGGATTGTGAGTTCGAATCCCGCCGGAGGCAGGTATGGGTGTCTCTTGCGAGTGTTATGTGTTGCAAGGTACATGCCTCTGCGTCGAGATGCTCCCTCGTCCAGAGCAGTCCTACTGAGAGTGAAGTGCAGCCTCGATAATGAGGAAGCCCTGGCCCACTAGGGTATGTTGCACTATGAGGGGGGAACTTATGGGTGGTAGTGCAAATAATTAACCATATAAAGTACATGAACTGAACGGGTTTGAGACGCGTGTATTCGGTGGCTGGTTCGTTCGTATTCCATTTATCTGACAATTTATCAACTGTACAGACAAAACACTGTAAGGGACAGAAATGGAATTCGTGACCACGAAGGAGATCAATAGCAGAAAAAGGAGACGACGTTGAAGTACCCTGACAGTCTCCGTCTACTGGGATGGACCAACGGCGAACAGATTTCGGATCCTCCGGTGAGAACCATCAGTGAACGTCGACGAAAGCCAAAATAACACACACATGCATGACACCGTATTTGAGTATACTACAAACTTAATGGTACAGAACAAGAACTCTCCTTGAAAATGCAAGATGTGAAGGAATGGCTTCAACAGACGTATAAACCAAGGCAGTTTCCTAATGAGGGATTCCCTGAAAGCTGAGTCGTTCGCTAGCTCACTGTGACGTAATATGCGTACTAAACGTCTAAAAAATCGGTCAGCTGATTCAGCTGGAGGGACACACAGGCCCACACACTCATCGCGGTGATCTTCTAATCCTGGACTTTCCTTTGTTTAGGAAAACGTAGGCGAAGAAGTAAGAACAAAAGCTTTAGGTACGAGACTACCCATTCTATCATTCAGTGTGTCTCCAATTCAAAGGAGACACGGAGATATGTTCCTCGTCGGGCTGTAAAAGTTCACGTTGACAGCTCCGTGAAGCAAAAGACATGCTCGTCGGCATGGCATCCCACCTGTTGGTGGTGCGAGAGCTAAAATAGAAACGACGCTTTAAAAATCGAAACATAATAGGACTTTACGTACCTCATTTAGGATAGAGCCAATATCCAACGCTTGCAAATGTCCAAAAATGTTTACTCAGAGAGAACAAACATACGTGCTGATTGGTTCGTAGGTTCATTAAACACACTGTATCAAATACAGAGACACTTAACGTTGAATGAGATTACAAAATGTCTATGAACTTGATGTAAATGAGAGATCTCCTACAAACACTGAGCACATTCACAAGATCGGCAATGTACATATAACGCAATAATGCAGCAGTTCGCGTCGTCATTGTTTGAATGGAGATGCGACGATGCGTTCTGCGTAAATTGCGAACCACGAGTCAAAGTCAACAATATAAAAATACCGAGTGTTGCACAAAAATTCTATTATGGCGAATTTATGTTACCGGCAACAGTGCAACATACTTGCGTCTCTATGTAATGTGGCCGAAATTTTCTTTGATTTAAATCAATTTTGGATTTTCTGGACGGATCTTTATGGAAGTCCTCAGTATCAAATTTCACAAGAATCCGTCCATAGGAAGCCGGGCTGATACATGCCGTCGGAGGGATCGACGGAAGGACACGAAGCTAATAGGCGCTTTTCGCGACTATTCGAGCCCGTGTAAGAACAGCAATCGGTACAAATGGTACCCAGGTCGAGACAAAAATCAAGTAACCGGGAACACAAGTCAGACAGACGTCTTCGTACTCAACGAAACCGAATCGGCAGTTTCTTTCATACATTTCGCCAAGAGTAGGTGAAAAGATGTCTGCTCACGCAGTGTATGAATGTGATTTACATACACTCCCTGTTTTTGACATATTACTCCCATATAATTCAAGTACAACCGCAATGTAGTATGCTGATATTCAATAAATTATCAGGTTTCATTGAATTTTTTGTGATAAAGATAAGTGCACAAGGATAGCACATTCGAACGTTCCTCGAAGGCAAAAGACATGTGATTTGTATCCTTCCGCCAGTGGGTAAGTTCAATCGACATCAAGTTCACGTAACGCTTACACACAGCACTGCTAAATATATCCCATCGCCTGTGTAACTTTCACATTTAGGTCTGAGTTTCACGAACTGCAATCATTCTACGCCCCGTAGCACCGGAAGCCCGAAGGAGTTAATTACATTGACACTGCACGCGGGGTCTAAATCAACACCAAAACAACCTATATTTTCAGACGTTTCAACGCAGTTTCTGCTGGTACCTCCCAAGCCTTCTGAAATGTGACAGCATACTGTCTAGAACATAGTTACCGACGTTTCAAAGAAGCCTAATGGCCGCATCTTCAAGGTGAAAGAGAGAAAGAGTGGTGGAAGGCTGGCATCTGTCAGACTATGGGATGTCCATTACAGACGACAATTCTATTACGAATTATGTGCATGAAGTGCTCATTTTATCCGCATCTCGTGTTTTATATAAAGCTTAACTTGAAATTTAGTAGGCCTACTTTCATCAAGAGCATCTTGTTATATCAATATTTTGTATCTGCAGAATATAAAACACACATCTTTTTTTAATTCAACTTTAATTTTTCAACTGAATTTGCTACAATTTCAATTTAAAACATATATTTTTTGTAGATCCAAATACACGAAAGCCGGTCCCAGTGGCCGCGAGGTCTAAAGGCGTAGGACTGTGACCTCTCGCCTGCTGAGATTGTGTGTTCGAATCCCACCGGGGGCATGGATGTCTGTCTGTTCTGAGTGTTGTGTGTTGTCAGGTAGAGGTCTCCGCGACGAGCTAATTACGCGTGCAGAGGAGTCCTACCGACTGTGGTGCGTCGTTGTGATCTAGAAACCTCGTGAACGAGGCCCTGGCCCACTGGGGGCTGCTACGCCAAATAAAAAAAAATTACATGCGAAAATATGTATATTTATACCTCTAGGCACGACCAGTAACTTATGTATAGTGCCGCCATCTTAGAGGCAATGCATCTTATTTGTGCAAGAAACGAAAGCGGAGGCCACGAACATGAGCTACGCAGAATTCTAAAGACAGCATTTCGCAGATTTGAGCATTCCACCGTGTAATCGAGGTTCTAACGGCGGCGAATACAAAAACACTGTCCTCTGGCATGTGACATCGTGTAGTCTGACAGATTAGTACCGACGTTTCGCCTGAACCCGCCACTCCATATTCAGGATATAAGCCTTCCACCCCGAAGACCGAAGCGATAGATTTCCTCTAACGTATCTACCAGAATGCACGGCATCACATCGCAGAAAATTATTTATTGTAATTCTTGTTTATATATGAGTATTCATAGTTGCTATCAAAGAGGCAAATGCCCTTGGTAGTAGGGTTACGTTATTCCCTCTACCACATATCACAATCAGTACGAGACACAATATTGCCTATAGCTTTCCTATCGAGCAACAATTCTAGCAAACTTCGAGTGTCGCAGACAAATGCATCGCTACTGAATTTTGATGATCCATAACCCTGTACAGAGCAACCATGTATGGTAGCTAAACCCAACCAATGCACACAAGTGTATGATAGCACACGTATATTATAAACCTCCTACACAAATGCAGAGACCTGTACATCAGTTAACAAACTTCTACAATATCTTGATGCACCCATTCTTCGTAACGCACCTCTCTGCGGACGGCCACATGAATGGCCGACACATGTAGCAAGTATATTAGGTCTGTAATGTCCTATCAAACACGTATGTGCATTGGCTGGTTTTAGCTACAATATCGCATCGTTAGGGATTCAAACTTCTTACAAGTCGCAATGCTGCATCACATTTCGACGTTACAGATACCAAGGTCTATCACCATCAATGAGCTCCATTCTCACATTTTTAAAGTCTTCCCCACCCACAAACAAGTATCGTCGCGATTTAGATTTTAAAAAATGCATCTTTTTCAGGTACCTTCAAAGCTGCTAATTTCTGCGTATGATCTAACCACAAATAATTGGGAGCATCCCAACTTCTTGTTTAAAGCATTACTTAACGAACTCAGTTTTCATTACAGTCTATCACGACACCCACTTCACAGGGTTCCGCAGAAGCCAAAAGCCATTACGGGTTTGACTTCTTATTCCACTTTTTGGAAATCTCTACGGATTTGGATCATTTACGCCTCACATAATATAAGCAACATTCCAACTTACTGTCATTCAGCACTTACAGCGAGCCGGAATTCGTGTAAAACAAGCAGAGCTGGGCGTTGTTCAAAATTCATACGCAGTTCGAATACCGAATGTGGTGAAAAATCAAAAGGGGGTTTTCGGAACATCATTAACCAAGCAGGCCAAAGGTATAATTACTATAATAGGCGCAATACAGGCCAAGGATTACTTTACATAAATCATAATCAGACTGCTATCTATTTACATGTTACTTGAATCCTCAGGCACTAGGCAGGGGTATAAGATCAGTTACACTAAGTAATTTTCTAGACCTCAGGAATATATCATTGGTTTTGGAATGTCCGGTAATGTGGATTTACTGCTCGCTAGATGATATTCCGCTTTCGAGCTTATTATTTGCAAAGGATTTAGCTCGCAAAGAAAGTGATGAGTGCGCATTTTTACCACACACAAGAAAAAATGGTAAACCTAAACATATACATGGGAATAATATTACAAGGAATTTTTAGACCTATAAAGTGGCTGCGGGAATGTGAAAAAAGGGAACCTACTCAGCAAAGGGATACAATTGCAGGATTTCTTCACACCTGCGATAAAATTTAAGGTTAAAAAACAAAAATTAACTTCTTAATTAGGTGCAAGAGTTTCTTCAAAGGAAAATCTTGTGCTTTGGAGCTAGCTACTTAATTAACTAGACAGGCAGTTTTTTTTTTCTGAAGTGCTGTTCACGGGCGTGTTACAGGGAAACATTTGTGTAAACCTCGTTACGTTGGACCAAACTTACAATCCACTTCCCTACAGCGAACTGTTCGTTTCGCATCCCTGTTCATTATTAGGAGAGTGAGTGTGTGTAGGCACCTGGTGCTGGGGCACGGCTCCACATCACACGCACTCAGACTTATTTGCCTCGTCTAGTTTCAGAGCACCACACAGTGTCTACGACTTTATAATAGAAGTCTATAAACTCACAACATTACAGGTTGGGGGTACAATGGTAACAGAGGAGACAGTATCATTCTATGCACCACTTTACAGGCGAATTTCAACACAATAAAAAATCGCCACGACACACAGAAACCACATCAGAAAGACGCATGACACAGAGACGGGAACCTTTAAAAAGGAAAATCTGATGCAGTAGACTTCCGATAAACCGGCACAGTAGGTAGGAATGTAAAAAGGGCACATACTATATATATATTAATTGCCTATAGTAGAAAATGCTCCGTAATACACTCTGACGCAGTCATGTCGACACAAATACGAGTATGAGAAAGCAAATAGAAATCAGCCAAGTAAGTTACAGCACTTCGTATCACAACTGAAAATGGCGGACCGAGATCACGTGAGATGGTGATGAGGTGATTTAGTTCCGCTCGGTTTCGTCTGCATCCTTAGAGTTTCGACCATTTTTAATTAAAATTATTTTTCTGGCTTCTTTTTATCTTCCGTTCTTTTTATTCTCATTAAAAATGCTGCTTATACACCTGCAGTCACTAAGACACAAAGTGGCGGTTTCATGTACTGGTACCTATCAATATAAATTACGGCGGTGAAAATAATTTTACATTAGCAGGTCTACCACAATATATTAAAATTTTTTTTGACTGAGAAGCCCTCCAATCGTCGATATATGTTAATGTTGGTGGTGCCCGCCTGAAGAAGAAGGAACGTGGCAGTGTGAACGATGCGTATTCACGACCCACGCATAGGGGTGGGTTTGGAATCCACAGATGTTCTTGGCTAATGCCATGAATTCTCTGGCATGCAAGTAAGGCAGCACCTACACTCAGTCCAACACAGTGGTCCGTGGAGGATACACCCTCTAATCTACGGTATACGAGTTTTCTTCAGTAGCAGCTTTTCGCTGCAGGTTTATTTTATAGGTTCTACTTCACTTTATTTCTTACACTTTAGACCTATTTTGCTTCTTTTCCTCCCTTCGTTCTCTTTCTTCTAGCTTCGAGTTCTACGTTTGAAAAAGCTAACTTTTGATGCCCCTTACACCTAACTATACTTTCTCGACTGTACTTAAACTGTACAGCGTAAATTTTACCAATTACGACAATGACAAATAAATTAGCAAGCTTGCGGAAGGACAAGGTCATGCCCCACTAAAAGGTGCAGAATTTGTAAGCATTGAGGAAAACTATGAAAAATCTGAGCCAGGTTGACCGGTCCTCAGCACGATAATCTAAACTGTAGCGTCTCTAATATGAAACAACAATTTGATGTTTGTTGGACCGTGCATCATTGTGATAACTTAAGAATAATAACCAACTAGATGCCATTTATTATTTTATTGTACTTTTTATACGCTCAACATGTTTCAGGCACTACTATGTCCATCATCAGGAGCTCGCGACTATAATGTTGATTACCATATCGGTCATTTCGTTCTTGGTTTGCTGTAGGTTGGAAGAGAGGTGCGGGTAGGCTGGAGTAGTATCCAGGCTGCAGGCTAAAGCACGACAGGTGTCGTGCTTTAGCCTGCAGCCTGGACACTACTCCATCCTACCCGCACCTAACCTCCAACCTACAGCAAACCAAGAACGAAACGACCGATGTGGTAATCAACATTATAGTCGCGAGCTCCTGATGTTGGGCATAGTAGTGTCTGAAACATGTTGAGCCTATAAGTAAGTACAATAAAATAATAAGCAGCATCTAGTTGGTTATTATTCTTCAGATATGAAACAGCAATGTTAATGTAACTGTGGTTTTCGACCACCAAGTGTAAGACGTGCTGACAGTTTCATGAAAAATAAATTCTTTAAATGAAGTAATACTATGCAGAATGTACACATTTAACATTCGGTCACCAATCTAATGTCGGGATCAGATGAAGATAAGCCATATGACAACGTTGCGACAACTACAGCCGTTACAAGTGTTGAGGGAATTAACGATTTCGTGGTAGGATGTGTCATGGACTAAACACAACATGGATGATGACAAGGATAAGATTAAGAATCTTTTAAATGACCAATAATTGAGAAGGTACAATTTATGGTGACGAATGACATAGTTAGTTCGTACAGCAGTAACACCCCGGATTTGAATTCGGGAAGTAATGACTGGAATTTCGACTGAGTTACTGGCTACTTCAACTGACGTCTCTTCGTGGTTTTCGCAGTATTTCCAAGTGAAACTCCATGTATGCTTCGAAAGACAAAGTGCTAAGCAACAACATAAACGCAGGAAAATAATATTAGAACACACTTCTTGACACTGTTTTTACGCAAATGTGAAACTTTCATATTACTATGTAACACCAATCTGCAAACAGTAAGATCAATTACAACATCGTAAGCATTCCAAATTAAAGTAAGGACATGAACACAAACAGACGTTAGGTGACTGACCTATACGTTTGTCATGCTCCAGGAATATCCTGAATCACCGAAGATTATCGGCGTAAAACAGAACAGATACCAACCGACGGCCAGCAAATTGGGATCTGCAGTCCTGATATCAGTTCTCGTGTCCGTGCTGAGGAAGACATAGGCCAGCAGTGAGCTGCTGGAATACCACTGTGTCAACGTCATCAAACGCCAGCTAGATCAGGCAACTAACGTCTAAGGCGTCAAAGGAATTGCTAACAATTAGATTAGACAGTAACGGACATACAGCAGCAAATTTAACAGATTTTAAAGCTGGCCATTATGCGCGGAACGCTATCATACACAATGTGCATATAAAGATAAGCGGACGACAGGAAAATCCGAATGCGGAATACTGCAGTAGGTAGCCGAGCCAGCAAGGCAGATTAGTCATAACCGCCTACACTCTCCAGTCTATTGCAGCAGGTCTATCGAAAAGGGAATCTGAATAACTCAAGACATGATACGCTGCAGTCCCACCCCCCCCCCCTCTCCACCACCTTGCCGGATTTTCACTGAACCTACGATACAGTTATACAGCACCATACTTCTGGCACAAACACAAACACAAGGATGTTTAATTTATTTTACGTTTACGGAAATAACGCCAGGTCAGCTGTATATACAAAAAAGACGGCGCTCTTTCTGGCGTAAACTGAAGTTAAAGGAAGTCTATATCACGCACGGTGCAAGACTACAAAAAAATCAGTATACTTCCTGTTGCAGCGGTCTGTCGAGAACGGTGTCAACACTGTGCTGCCATGAAAATAGCGCTGACGCACACTCACGTAAGATGCCGCACCTTGATACCTCATCCCTAATCTTCATCTCTCATCTCTATGGAACGAAGCCGACAAATTTCGGCACACCAAGTATGCACATATGCAGGCAAGGATGTGGTTGTTTATATATCCTTGGGTTATTTAGGGTCTACTGAATCTAAATCAAGTACATATATTTCTTAGCATCGAACAGCAGGATGGTTCTGAATGCTCAAAAGAAGAGATGTGGGAGTAGTTGTGGGCAGTTTTGACTTGGTCTAGCGACAGTGATCACTCGCGAATAGGCCGATTCCAAAGAGGCAGCGTTAATTTGTTAACGGAAGTTATTCATACCTGTAACTTTTTTTTTTCTGTTGTTGATCGTTATCCTGCAATTTCTCGTTCTCGTAGTTACGCTGAAAAATAAGTTCGTACCTTACAGAAAACACAGTCCATCCTATTATAAAACTACAATGGTTTGTGTCACGTAGCGAAATGATCGCTGTTTATCGTGAGGACTATGAGAAGTACACAACGTGGGCATAATATCGAGATTTCTGTGCTAGGCTGGGTAGAATCTATAGTTAACACTGTGGTTTAAGGGCTAAAATTACTGATAACATCGCTAGAATATCTGCTGGAATTTAAATTCACATGGCAAATAATTATTTCATCCTCACCTCACACTCCACTGAACTAGGCATAGAAATTATTGCGTTTCATTTAACGACACTGTTTCAACAAGAATCAGTGAAATACGTTGTCTAATGCTGGGGTGTCACGAAAAAAAATTATTGAATCAGTGCAGTTTGTTGTACGCAAAACACACCAGAACTGCGCATGCGCTACACGGTGGACGAATGATTAAACACCGTCGAATAATCTTATGTTTATTGGACCGTGCATCATCTTGATAACTGAATAAAGAGAGACCAACTTGATGTCACTTGTTTTGTTATTTCATTATTTACTGCTCAACATGTTTCGGATGTATTAACATCCGAAACATGTTGAGCAGTAAATAATGAAATAACAAAACAAGTGGCATCAAGTCGGTCTCTCTTTATTCAACTGTCGAATAACTTTCTATAACCTAAACCATAACGTGCATATTAACATATTCTGTGTAGAACTATATTGTCCTAAAATAGTGTTGAAGATAAAAGTACTATAAATTTGCACAAGTTACAAACGTCTTTTGACAGACAAAATTACTTAAATCTCCAACAAAACAACGGTGAAAAACACAACAGTACATAAATCTCGCAAGGAGACAAGAAGTCTCCTACGCTGGCGATATGTACTTGCCTTTGTACCTTTTCAGACGCTGTGACGTCTATCCCGCTGGCTCTACTACACAGTAATTTTCTCTGCTTATTGCTTTTCATATGCAAAACGAAAGAGTCCACTTCAATGCCACGTGATTAGCGTCGCATGTGGGCAATATCCCGTGGCCCGTGGTCTTGGGGACATGACAAGTTGATTGGTGCCACAGCGTCTCATGAAACCACACAAATGGAGATCAATTAATCTCGGTGGCAGCTACCGTGTTCGTCACTTGTATGTTTTGTTCCACCATGTTTTGTTACCATCTCCGAATCAAAGCCATCCGGTTTATCGAGAAAGGACCACGAAGTGAAATTGGGGCTTCGTTACATCTACATGGTTTGTCCATTTCGTTTATGCCAAGAGCAAATCTAGAAATTACCTGGCTGTTTATATTAAGCTGAATAACTGTCGCAAACGAAGGGTTTGACTGAAGCAAATCATGACGAAATGTCACTGTACATCGTATGTGACCAACAGAATTCCTCCTCTGTGGGTCTTCTTGATTACTTAAGATTCTCCAGCTGAAAAATGATACAATCGCGTTCTACGAAATTTTGTGTAATCTCAGGTGAACAATCCGACAAATTTTCGACTATAATTTGCCCGTGCAATGAACAGCGTGCCGCGAAATAATTTAGGAAACAAACATGCAACTCTGTTTTCAAAATTACCAAAAACAGCTGACAAATTGCCATAAAAAGGTCATTCATATTTATCTTCTGTGATAACAATAAATCCTATACCAAACACACAGGTATGATTTTAGGTAAATTTGTCTCCCCTCCCCCCCTACCCAAAAAAAGTAGAAAATTATAATTTTAAATATGTGGTTCCCTGTGTCTGTCAATGTGTCTTTTCCTGACAATTTTCAATCAAATCATCCATTCTCACAAATTCCCACATGAGCATCACGCCAATGGATGACATCCCAACGCCATATCTTCTAATTCCCTACAGCACCGCGGACGGGCTAACGTGGCCGACTGGCCTTTCTAAGAGAAATATACCGCGTTCCCTGTAAAGTACGAAGTGGATCTTTATGTATAACGTAGACTAAATTCAGTCTTCAGACTCGGAAGGTCCTGCAACCGGCCAAATCGATTAAGGTTTTCCGCGGTTTTCCTAGGTCCTAGAGCAAATGCTATGCTCATAATCAAATTTCACATTGTAATGCATGCTTCTCAATCGGCCTTTCCAAAATTAACTTCAAAATTTCCGCCAAAACGCAGTCCCCCCGCCAACGCGATGGTATTTCGCCATAATGCAGCCTTCCAAATACAAAATTCAGCCCAAATTCTCGACTTATTTCCTCTACTGCGTCCCCTAACAGTCCATTTCCCATCACGCTACCTTCTTTACTTCACAACGCACTGAAATAAACAAGACTGGGATGAAATAAAAGAACTGCGAATAGCGTGAGGGAAAAGAGTGTTGCCTCTTTCGAGCTTCTATCCTAACCTTGCTTGGAAAGTGTGGGGTAAGACGCGAGAATCCTCGGCGAAGATACAAGCATCGAGCCCAACACTCCAAACTATAACTGACCAATTACTAAGTAAAAGGCATAGCAGTAACTGTACAGGCCTTTACAGGACCTGAAGGTTCCAGAAAGTTGAGGCACCCAGACTTCAAGACAATCGGCACATTAAAGTCGTAAGGTTATCAGCCCTACGCACCGGTCGCCTTCACCTCCCTGGAAATACCGATTACTAAGTGCGAGTGACAAACACTACTCTGCATCGTTTGGCCAAGTACATTTACCTTTCATTTAGGGGAAAAAATAACCACAGTTCTGGCAATCCTAATTACGAAAGCCGTGTTCAGAAATGTGGGGAATGGTATCTAACGCTCCGGAATGTAGGGCAGACAGGGTGTCACAGGCTCAGGATCAGCGGCAAACCACGTCGAACCGGCGGTGCAGGTTCAGTTGCCTCCATCCGAGAGCACGGCTGCGGTCTCTAGACACGAGCCAGACAGAAACACGAACACAGAGAGGGTAGAGCGGCAACGAACAGTGTGCTGATGTGAAAACTCCGATCACAACCCACACTATAACTATTAAATATCCAAATAAGTGTAAAATTATTACGTTTAAAATCTCTACACTACACTAGGCGAATGCAGGGAAACATTCCCAAACAACCCACTACCGACTCCGTCCACATTCTTGCCAACTTATCGTTATAACATACCCCATGACATGCGTCATAATAAGTGCGGTCAAAGAAGGGCCCTTAAAGAAACGATGAGAACATTTTCAACGAAGTTACTTTCCTGAATTTTCTGTAAAAGTGTGACCTCCACGTGGTAAACCTGTAAACAGTATAAAATGGAAAAGTTAAAAAAGTATTACAATTTTGCATATTGCCACCTTTAGGTTTCTAGGAAGCAAACACGTTTGAAAATATTGACATAAATGACACCAATCCCCTAAACATCCTAACTCTGCTACAGCACCAGTATTGAAGGATTTATTAGTTATGGTCATAGGCTAATTGTAGCTTTGTACTAAATTTCAAACGCGACAAACCGATACATACCTCAGTGTCAGTTGAGCAAAAGGGTACATCACCGACGAATATCACTAATGTTAGCCAGCCAGCCACCCATTATGCTGATGTTGTGTCGATGTCCATAACCTACATTCGAACACTACCCAGTGTTCTATTGCATTCCAAGTTGTACATGTACAGTTAAAATAGCCATAACCAATCCAAACGACAACGAGTACCGCGTAAAGTATAGGACGTCAAAAACAGACGCTCAAGGACACACACATTAGTTCACAAAAGCAAAGGACAAGGCTGTACGTAGCTTTCAATTGTCCAAGTAACAAACTTAGCCTACTAGAAACTCAAAAACAGTACGATCTCAAGACAAACGTTCGAGGAAATAAAACTAAATTAAATTGTAAAAAAGTAAATAAGGATGGTTCCCCACGGTATATGAGAGTGCACGAAACTCAATTTACCCAATCATCGAAGGAGTCTTTAGACCCGTGCGTCGGGCGATTGGAAGCGTCCCCCAAACCCATCACTCGCCGGCCGACACGACGAACTAACATCGTAAGTGCATTTCCCCATTTGGCACGCAGGATATTGCATCGTACGAGTCCAACATTCGCTTCTAACCTCCTTCCCTCTCCGCAGACAGTAATTTATACAAAAGTATGTACAGATGGAAGATATCGACACACAACATGCCATCTCTGTTTACTGTTGCTATCCGAATATCACAAGACGCCACAGCCATGAATGTAACCACTTTAGTACGCTGTTGTTCTAAATTCAGTACTCTGTTCAGAATTCAGATCCCTTATGTCGTATAAAGCAGAGTTAACAGCGGATAATGGTTAGCAGGATTTCTAGGGCTTAAAACAAATGTATATTTTATACTCCAGTAGCACCTGTTAAATTTCAGGAGGAAAAAGCAGCGATGTCGTGCAGAGACGCGGCAATTTTCTCGGAATCTGACGGCTATTTTCTGCCTGAATACGCTTTATTAGACAGCAGATTATCCATAATGCGACGGCTCGGGCGTTTAGACGCCGGCGCGAACTCTACCCCACGCCAGTCCATGTGACGGTTGTGGTAGACAAAGCGGTACTGGAACAGTTCCTCTCCGAGTACTTGGGTTACTCCACCAATGCTCCACACTCAAACATCCATAAAACGCAGACGGTACATGATCTTAATAACTGTCAGTGTCATAAAATAGCACATTTCAAAAAAATATATGTGTTAAACCACAACACAGTGTTTAAAGTTTTAGGTACCTGAGAGAGACAGACAAACAAGAGAAGAATACAATCTGTACATTATGAGACTTTAGACTTTTACAAAACTCTTACTGGCCCCCTACATTTTCAGAAACTCTGAGGATTAGAATATACAAAATTACTTTCTTAAGTTGTTTGGTATAAATGTGAAATGTGGTTTCTCGTTTTGAAAGACGTATATAAATTACAAATATTTGATTAAAAAATGCTCATAATATTATTTTAACACACGAAAGATGACGTGGTTGAAATATTTAGGATATTGCACAACGATAAACTTCGTTACACCCGCATTGGTTACTTAGAGATATTAGAACACGACACTACAAAAGGCTGGGCATGTGGCTAAGTTAGCTAAGTGGCTAAGCGCGTGCATACAGAACTGTCGTTGGAAATATCTCGTGAGAATCGTAAAAAAGTAATGCTATTTATATAATGATATACCAAACTGCCGCTGATAAAATAAATCTGTTCCACGGAGTTTTCACTGTGGTGTGTTCTGTTATAAAATTAAACGCGAAAGAGTGAATCTTTTCCAAATTGAATAGACGCAAATGCGTTTCAAAAAAAAAACTATATATACGGAACAACACAACTTCCTCCTCATATAATCATATTACATACTTTGAGCCAAAAAACAAGGGACCAAAACAATAATGACGCAACTTTAAACAATCACGTTATTCTGCATATCTGTAGTTACACAATTATTACACTCCTTATTGCATCGCCAGAAAAACAGCTCGGTGCAAATTACTCAACGTTATCCCATCAGTTAAACTAAGTAGCATTTATCGTGCGGCTACTGAAATAATTCATTGCTGACGTTGCGGTCTACGTCGAAACACTACAACAGTTTCTGCAAAAACGCTAAGAGAGTTTGGAGTTATGTGTACAGTTCTAAACTAAACGTGAATAATCGGAACACACACAAAACACTGAAATGTATTACGTAAGTGTCTAAGGCCTCCAACTAGTGATGCTCCAAAATAAGCGTCAAATCTACGTATGCGACAAAACATGGCGTTCCAGAATCCTAGATTTTGCAGTCTCCAGTCCATGCAGTAGATACTGCACACTGCTCTAAGTCCAGAACAACGGAAGACTACACACTACACACTACACAGTACACCTGCTGGCATACGGAATCCACCTGAACAGAGAACGTACGGCGTGATGTTGGACAGCACGAGTTCTTTGGAAAGAAGTTAGTTATAAAGACACGGACACACATTACACTATAATATCTCTTTACAACTAGCTTCCTGATGATGAGCCTTTAAGGCTCCAAGCATGCAGAAGATACTTTGTGAAATAAAATTATAACGGGTGTGCATTTGGTTGGTCCTATATTACAATAATTGTCTCATAATGCACGGTATAAACAGCGCACAATTTCCCATCTCAGAAGTTCGCACACAGGTATTGTAGAGACCTCTAATAATAAGAAAGGAATAGTAAGTATCTACGAGTCTGACTGGACATAGCGCTCAACTTCCACCATGTGACATGCTGGGATAATGTGGCGATTAAAATTCAAGATGTACCAAGAGGGGCAGTATTGTGTGACTAGCGTGTTTAGTGTAATTGTTATGAATTACAAGTGTCAAGGGTCACAGCAATTCCATTTATTGTTGTCAATACGACACAAAGTTTGGAAAACGCGTTTGATTGTACAATGTGTACGCTATTCAGCGTGCGTTAGATATTCATCCAGAATATCGGCCATGGCAATGGAATTTCCTGACTTAAATTCTACATCGAATAAACAATCCAGATCACATTTCCGAAGGGACTGAGAAAATCGGATACCAAAGACAGCTAAAATGGGCGCAAAGAATATTAACTGAATATACAACTAGTGACAATTCTGATTAATGTCGATGTTCGATCCAATTATATGCCTTCCTTCTTTTTGTCAAAACTGTGCATACAGCCTCTTCTATCGGTACTTGTTGATAAAGTTCACGGCAGAAATGGACGAAATGTACCCCTCAGGAATATTCCTGGAATACAAGGGTCAACTCTCCTGGAGCCAAGCTGAAGGGAGATTCCTAGGGAAAAGTTTCGAGGACGGTGTTGTGCTTGGCATGGACCACAGTGCCCGAACATTACAGGCTGACTCCACGTCTGGGGAAGGCCTACGTGAAAAATGCATATAAGGGACTCCTGTAATTTATTGCATTCTGCTGATATGCACATTTGAATGAGATAAGCCTAAGGGGGGGAGGCACAAAAAAGGTGCACAGTATAAAATGCTTACCCTGAAGTGTCCCACAAAGGCAATCCGACGAACATGTCACTTCGGCCAGAATGCAAAAGTAAAGGGGCAACCTATAACAGAGGAAAATCCTGAACAAGTTTAATGACTGGACAGGTTTATTTCAACCCTCAGTCACCTCAAATAAGAAAAAGAGTAATTTCTGTTTACCAATAAAATTGGCGCTACCTTAGATTTCTCTACAGCGCAAGGGAAAATTATACAACTTAGATGGGAGCAATAAACGGCAATCCACAGCCGGTGGAGTACTGTACCGGCTATGGGCACTGCGAAAGGAAAAAAAGTGCGCAATACATATACTATTCGACTCAATTCACAGGTAACATGCGACTACCACTTTCAGCAGCGATATTTGTCTCCTGATTTTTCGCGATCGCTCAATCGTGGGGATCTCTGCACAATATTCTTCAGCCGTTTCTATTCGAAGGGAAGCAGGCAGTACACGACAGAGTTCCGAATGACTAGGGTGATAGATGGAGACACAAACGCAAACAAACTTAATTCCAGACCACGAACCCATTTTGCCTGCCTCTACACCAAGCGGGCCTTAAACTGCCTGGCTACTGCTATTCGCTATGTACAAATCCACTTGTTGTACACGTACTTTCTTCTGGGATGCCACGCCACGTAGACTGGTAAAGAAGTACGCTTTCCGATGTTTTAGTGACACCTGCATCCTACACCTTCAAGGTAAACTTACGATGGCGGCAGGAGGCACTTTCGAAACGTCCCTACTTAGCAATTAGCCTATACACGTACTGCGCCAAATCCCTCAAGACAACACTCGTAATAGTAAACTCACAGATTTCCTTCTTATTATGTTATCGCATGCACTCTGAATTGTCGGATTGTATATATATTGAAACTAGTACACAGAACAGAGCCATCAGAACATCCTCTCCTTGGGACAGTCTGTGTCAAAACCATGCAGCACGTATACTCACCGAGTAATGCTTGGAACAGGCGAGACTTGAAGATACGGATAACGCGTTCGATGGCGAGCCGCAGCTGTTTGTCTTGCGGTTTGGTCAGTTTCTCGTGGTAGTCCTCCAGTAGCTCCAAGGCCCGGTGTGCTTCTGGAACAACGTGAGAGCTGGGTGTCACGTCACACATTTATAAATATATATATATATATATATATATATATACACATACACGTACATTCTGAGGACTGTAATCAACATCCCAGTGGTTCCGAAATCTAAACTTTTGCCTAACGTTTAACAATACAAGAAGGGCGTCGAAGTACACTGCTGAAGAGGATATCTCGACTTACAATAAAGATGTCAAGGTAAAAGGAAACTGTATAAATATAAATTCACACCATTATATGTCCCAAGTATTGTCGTTAGAGAGATCAGTTCAAAACGTTCGAGATGGCTGGAGCAAACAACTTGTGAAGACATGGTCATTCATCACTTGCAGTGCCTGTGCAAGGGCTCGTGGATTTTAAGACATATTGCAACCGATCTGCCTTATCTGGCAAACACACACACACATGGAAGCGCCAGCTATATGGAAGAATATTTGATTCTATTCTGGTTTATGGGAAAAAGTCCCCGGGACAGACGAACACTGCTGTCGCACGCAAGGCTGCTAAGCAGCACGACCGTACAATAAGAGTAATGCAGTGTTTACATGCACTAATTTACTTGCGATCTTTATTTCTGAGATATATATATATATATATAGTAGGTACATGACATCGCCACCAAACCGAAAAGTAAAGACGTTTTTATGCACAGACGCCCGCCACGTAGATAGTACACGTTCCATTAAATATTACCTTAGCAAGAGTTGCATATTTACCCAAGATATACAGGGTGGGGCATAAAGATCTCCCACTTTTCGAAGGGGCACTGTGCGAGCTGTAGTGGTGGTAGAGAGGTGGGGGTAGTGTCATGCGGTTGGTTAGCCTCTACCATTGTCAGCAGCCATAATGGGTTGGACCGGTGAACACCGGGGCTTTGTTGTTGTTCCCTGGGCGTTTGATCTCTTTAAGGTGAGACGTGGAGTGGCCGGCACGGTCACCAGATTTAAGCCCGTGTGAAGTTTTCCTTTGGGGATACCTAAAGGAAAAGGTTTTCAAACATCGTCCTCAATCTCTTGAGGATTTGAAGGAAAGGATCCAACAGGAAATCGACTCCATTCCGCCTGAGCTGACCCGGAGAGTGATGATGAACTTCCGGGAACGTCTTCAGCAATGTGTTGCCAACGACGGCCGCCATATGTCTGATCTGATTTTTAAAACCCATTTAAAAACTGTTTTTAATATGCTTTTCAGAAATATATTCAATTTTTTCCTAGATGGCTTCTTTCATATTTTTATACCTCTTCGAAAAGTCGGAGATCTTTATGCCCCACCCTGTACTTCAAGGCACTGCGGTAAATGACCGTACTGTCGCTTCTGCCTAACGAGTTCGCGCGCCCGCCATGCTGTATCCAGTGATTATAGGAAAACAAAAGTGCGACGGTGGAGTAGCCTCTGACTGCGAACGTTTGTGCTAAGTACTGTAAAAATCGTAAACATGTTTCAAAATTTGAAACAGGGGCACCATACAAACAAACCCAGCAGTGTGGCGCCAACAGACTATTTTTTTTTCAATTTAAACAACAAAGTATCCTTGAAGAGCATTGAAGCCCTATGAGATTTATAATACCTTCCCTTGCCATTACAAGGACAAGATCACAAATGAAATACACGTATGAAACTAAAAGTATCAAGTACTGGGCGAAACTGAATCGTGCCATAATAATACATAATTGGTTACAGAACTTATAACACGAATAAATATATCTTCTTCTTCTATGGCGCTACAACTCTGAAAGAGTCTTGGCCTTCTCGACAACAGCCTTCCATTTAGAGCGGTCCTGTGCTTGTTCTGCCCACTTCACAAGCTTCATCTTTTTCAAATCATTCTTGACATCATTATCCCATCTAGACTTGGGCCTTACAGCTGGTCTTCCTGTGAATGGTTTCCATTTGTGTATTCTTTTTACTATGCTGGTTTCGGGCATTCTATTTGTGTATCCAAACCAACTCAATCGTTGGGCTTTAACATAATTCATTATGTTCCGGTGTTTAATTAATTCATCCAACTCCTTATTTGTTTTAATTCTCCATATACCGTTGGGTTCCTTAGTTGGCCCAAATATTTTCCTTAATATTTTCCTCTCAAACACAGAGAGTTTCGAATAAATATATAATTTAAAGAAATATGCACTAATAAAGACAACAGATTGTCATCATGGCGATGAAGACTGACAGCTCCCTTTCGATGTATTAAGACATGAAGCTTAAAACTGCAAAGTTCATTTTCTCGACGCCGATAACGATGATGATTACCATAAAATACTTAAAGTAAGTAATGCCAGTTTATAGCGGAAGACTGTTCCCTAAATAATGCACCACGCCGTACTGGGTTTGATGTATTCCTTTAAGCCAATTATTAAAGAGACACGGAAAAGTTCCTACAGTACACTTTAGTGTTCATCTCCAAGCATAATACTTGTTTTAGCAAGCGGTGTTGACAGAACTTAAGATAATGTTTTACATACCCACATAAAAACGATATGAATGTAAGACGCTGTGTAAAATCTCAGAAGAGGAAATAATTTTTTTAAAAAAGAAAATTTTAAATATCAGAACCTACTAAGACCATGATAGTGACCATACGACGAAACGCCGTATGTCTCTACTGTAGAGAAGCCGCGCCACATGCTAAGAACGCTGCGACCCTGATAGGCAAAAAGTCAAGGTTCCGTACAAAGCACAGCACCGAGTGCTGCTAACAGCCGCTCGTTACATTCCCGTCATTATGGGGGCGGGGCACATATTCCACCCGTGAATTGGATTTACCATCAGAACCCAAGCAGAATCATCTGGAAGCTTTCATGCGACTTGGTGCAGTAAACAGTGTTTCTGGGCCGTTGCATCTTGTCGAATTGAAATGGGTTTCCGGCTTTGCGGGGTACAATTATGAGCACATCCTGAGTGTGAAGAGTATGAAACAGTAACAGGAACTGTTTTTACTGGATAGCAGTGAACGGTCACCGGGTACTGATTGCATAGGCGTAACCTGATAACGTTTTCTGGGCAAAAGCAGAGCCGTAATCAAATAAACACCTATCTACTCACAGCTCTACAAGCCGAGCGCGGCGAACAGCTAACAAAGCGGATATTAACAGAGCGAGGCAACGCAACCAGAAAGCTGGGCATAAAAACCCATAGCAGCACTGCAAACAAAATCTATATTTGAATAGGTGTAATTTTCTTTCTAAATCGGTTTCTTTCGCACCTTCCACGAATATTCCGTGTGTGAGAGAAACAAACGCTATCATTTGCAGCGACCCCAAGCATGTATCTAAACAGCGTGACTGTAAAATGAAAGAATGCTACGTACGTTTGAAATAGATTACAGATAAAAATGTCAGGTAGCAGCTCATTTGCCAAGCAGCCGGTAACATACTAACAACACATCAAAACACAACACGATATAAAGAATGTTAACGAGGCCTTAGTTTTACTTTCCATTCTGGAGTACCGGCTTCGATCCTATTCTCGGCATCCTTTATTTTCTATCTTGTATGACAGGGGTGGGCGGCTAGACGAGCTTCAGAAGCCGCAATTTATGAGGCAATTTTTTCCTTTCCTGATGACTTTTATTTCTGATCTTCCAGCCACACTTCAGTCGAAGCAGTGTTTAACGCCTCTCCTAGTTAAAAACGAAACACATTTCCTTTCCCGCGATCTTAATAACTCAATGTGCCTGTTTCCCCAAACCTCCATTCATGCCACACACAAACTTATACCTTGGCTGTTTCTCCTTGGTTGACACCATTCCAGGCTCCATTTAAGCAACTGTACGTAAGCTACTCGCGGCTATATCGATATTTCTGCTCTAGTTGAGAGTGCTGCTGACAGGAACCGTCACGGTGTCTACACTGACAGTGAAAATGCTCTCAAGACGACTCTCCGCGAGGATACCCTGACCTTCGACAGTCAGCGACCATAGGCGGTTATATGTGACAGAGCGCCTCTAGAAAATAGTCGCGGGATTCTCGAGAGTATTATTCACATGTAACCCCACCGTAAGAGTGAGAACAGCTGTACCTCCATTCCCCGTACGTCGTCATGGTGTGTATAGGGAAAACTTCGCCTTGTGTTTATCACCAATATGAACACATTGACGTTCGTTACAATTGATTATAACTTAGAGAAGGAAATATTTCCACCACTACTACTACTACTACTTATACTACTACTACTACTAGTAATAATAATAATAATAATAATCAATGCAATTCCTCCTTAAAACAATAAAGAAATGCTGCCACTGGACGGCAACTTCCGCCCTTCTGTGCAGCGGACAGAGTAGCTTGATAAACTACAGATCGTGTGTCGCACATTAGTTCCAATGGCCTGCACGCTGTTTTGTATTCGCTCCGAACAAACGTCTGCGGAAAACAACGATAATATGATGTCAATTCTCCAACAGCAGGAGGTGAAAAGTAGAATTCTTAAAGAATCTGATATCGAGGCAGACAAGAAAAACTGTACTGTTTAAATTAAGGACGATAAGACGCAGACAGCAAAGGAGTGAGGACTCACACACACAGTTGCTCGAAACTCAAGTACATGGTATTAACGAATGGAGGAGAGGAAGCCCTCATATACAGTAATTTTGAAGCTACATCAACACACGATGCAGAATATTTACAATTTATCCACCTAAATAAAACAGATCCTTCAAACGTTTGTAACTTTCGCTAATAGAATACGTTTAGCTCAGTGATTCGGAAATTGAGTTTGGTGGAACTCGGCAGTTTTTATTTCCGAAAGCACACAATCTATATTCATGCAAACCCAACAACGAGTATCGACGTAACAGTACCTCATTTATTAGATGTGACTGTAGGAAAAAAAGGAGATATGTTCTTGGCTGTGTTTCTACCAATTTGCTTGCTATGGGCACGTGAGAATGGAGTATTTACAGGTACATAAACACAACAAAAAATGTAACAACAGCTTACTAATAACAGATGGAACACGTCAGTTATGCTTGTAAGATTACCCCTCGAACACACCAACGAACACAAATACATACACAGAAAGACACGAAGATATCGAAAAACTTTACCAAAATCAGTACACAATATGAGCCCATAAACATGGAACTTTGGGTAACATTTAACCGGAAGGAGTCCTAATGGAAAATAGTATAGATCAGTTTAATGTACATAGTAAGGAACAAAAGTTTTCGATACGTTAGCATCTACGAAGAGAAGGAGGAGGTGGCAGCAATAAATGGTAGTGAGACGTATCAATGCTTCGGTCAGTACTGCAGTCTCACCCTTTAATAATAAAAAATTAACAGTTGGTACCAGCACTACTAATTCCATCAAGCTCTCCATAACGAACGTTCTCAATTGACAGCGAGCACATTCAGAGGTATGAGTTCGTAGTGTTTTTCAAGTACAAGAGTAATCTCTGAAAATCGTAGCTAAGAATAGCAGTTGACAGGGCTTTCTGTTTCAAAATCAAAGGACTTTACACATTCACTTATGCAGTAACAAAGAAACAATTTCAAAGCAAAAAGCATAAACTATTTGTACACCAAATATGTCGTGTACTGGTGTAGGCCACTATTATGCTCCATCCCCTTAAATATACGTCGGCCTCGAACATCGGCAACGTCCAATTGAGAAAACGGAGCACCGCAGGCAGCAAAACGCTGAGAAGCGAGTTGGAGATTGTGTTTCGCCTTGCCTAGTTTCATTCGCCAATAAACTGGTCCATTAACATCACGGCCGGGAGGCTGGCTAGCTATATGGTAGCTAGAGGCCGAGATTTGCCCTGCTTGCACGTTGTATCGCAACATTACGTTACGTTGTATACATGCTGAGACCTCCAACCCATTACACTACGCAATTTTTAACTAAAAATGTTGCATGAAACTCGGTAAGAGTTTTATTTAATCATACCGGAACGCATAAATAAAATTCAGAATTACGTGAGCAGTTTTATTGCCACTGTCGAGCACTCTTCGAAACTACCAGCGTTCATGCGTCTCCTTGGGATTAAGGTAATACACATAAAGCGGAACAGGGCGATTCGACTTGGCAAGAACCGGACCACAGACACAGCCGTACCATCTCCCGTAGTCATCTGACACATTCAAGCAGTCAAGGTATTTATCAGGTATGTGGCCGTGGAAGACTGCATTAGATTAACATTTCTTGGTAACCGATAATCAATAACGAGCCTGTACATCTTCTTTAATCGAAAAGTGGAAAACGTGAGGAGAAAATCATCCTTTGACACCATCCAATGACTGCCCGATACCTTAAGTACCCATAACCAACTGAAGAAAGCCGGTGGTGAAATTTTCGTGTTGGCTTATTTAGGAATCGTCCGATAACAGAACTAGAACATTGAACGTCGCTAATACCAACGCCTCCGCTTCTACACATTCCTGAGTCACTTCAATAAGGGGCACATGCAATCAACTTCGAGGAACACACTTTAACCGATATGTTTAAACCTTCCTCGGTTTATTGAGCTGTCGCTTTCGTTGACACCCACAGACCAAACTTCAGCATGTATTCTTTTTATGTTTTGTTGACCGTGCATCTCGATATATTCGTGTAACGAAAAACCGACATGATGTACAACTTATTCTTAGTATATTTCGTCAACCTCTACATGTTTCAGGGGCATCTAGGACCATCATAAAGAAGTAAACCGTATGTATACAACAGCTGGCACTTATTATTCTTTTTAGATGACTGTCTGTTGTCCTGGTTGGATTGTTCCAATCCAATCCAACCAGGGCAACAGACAGGCTGACGAAATATACTAAGAATAAGTTGTGCATCAAGTTGGTTTTTCTTTACACAATTCAGTATGTATCTCTTGTTTATTATAACCGAGTAAATTACGCAATACATTGTAACATCATCGATTTGCTCAAATTTGGTTGTTCTGTTTAGACGGAAATTTAACACACTCTAAGCTACGGTACACAAAGAGTCGTTTCGGCGCGAAATATACAAAGTATCAGTAACTCATCCTTTCTTAACGACGGGGCTTAAACCCTTTTATGTGGCTTCTGTTCTCCTCTGGCTGTTACTAACTTCGCAACAACATGACCTTCCATATACAATGTTATTGTTCTCAAGACTTTATCCTTCGCGTGTCCCTTGATCTCCCGTATAGGACGTTGTCAAGCAAACACCTCAAAAGTTTCACGCACTCTCAAGGGGTTGGAAACCCACAGCCAACAGGCCCAAAATTCCTTTCGTTTAGAAAGTAACTTAAGGAAAAATCGTACAGGCAGGAAAACAGAGAATATTTTAACAGTGTAAAAAGTGATAGACAGACGAGATTAACACTTTATTGTACAAAACGTACATTACGGTATGACAGGTCTCATGTCAAAGTGACTTAAATCACGAATAAAATGTTTTAAAATCAACAAAAATGTGTATTTATACTACTTGCGGCAAGAAGTTCTAAAGACAGCATCTCGTCCTTATAGCGCCCACTGTGGCGGATTTCAAGGCAGCGCCCAATCACCAGAAGCCTCAGATTGGTTTCCTTGTGTGATACATTTCAGCTCATAGCAAAGGGAGGTTGTTGAGACGTGGCAGTAGGACTTCGCGAGTTCCCTAAGCATTTACCAAAAAGACAAATGTCTGTCATGCCTTCTCAGTTTACGAAAGAATTGTCATGCTTCGGACCCACACTTGAAACTTTCAAGCATCTGTCCGACTACCCGCCCGTCATCTGCCCAGTCAAACACAGGCTTCAGTATTATGCACATCAACTGGTCGCCTTTAAGCAAATGGTACAGGCTTCTCCAAACACAGAACACGATAATTCTTAGCAGTTTCCAGATTGTTGTCTTCAAAAGCAGACAACACAAAAAGGCTCAAAATTACGAGGTCGGACCAGTACTACCGCTATGCACTGTATCAATATGAATTTTGTTTGAAAACAGACGTCTGAAAACGAGCACTTTGTATTTTGTTTCCCTTCAGTTGAAATAACAACATAATGAGAAGCTATTTAGAATGCACATGAAACATTATTATTCAACGTAGGTCTAAACTGCCCACTCTAAACTTGTAGGTCTATCTTCTATAAAACATCTGCACTTTAAACCGTTAAAATCTAATACTTCGCAATCTAAAATGTGTAGACTAGGGGCAAATTCTTTTAATGCTTATATTCCGACTCATTCTTATACCTTGTAAGCCAACATCTTACAATGTATAAAACAATGTGAAGACTTTTGACTCCCTGGCAACACATATATTCCACGTACTGTGCCCTTCATTGGTAACGTAAGTTTGCGTTAGAGTCACTGATAGGCAAATACTGCCATTGAATTCAGAAAGACATTCGTACGAGAAATGAAATAAAGGACAAGAGTAGTCAACGTGATCACCGATCTAGTTCGGAATTCGAACTGGGTAGATTTCGAATGTATAGTGAAAATAGTAACAACTGCAGCAGAAAGTTACGTAATGCGTATCTCAGGAATCTCGCACAAACGGTCGGTACTAAACAGGCAACGCACAATACAGAACAGAAAACTGGACGGGGAAGTTCATGAACATTCGACATGCAATGCCACTACGACAACGCCGTGCTCGTAAACAGCACCCTAAACGGTTGTTTACGTTATTACAACTCTGAAATGCTAGACAATACATATTCATTGAAAACAAAGCATTTCAAATATCTTTAAACTTTACCCAGCCCGCCGTCTTCTACAGTAAAATGCATTCACTTTTTCTGCTCAACCGTCCACTGTACGGGAAGGAACATCGTCACACCACAACTTCCACTCACACCACAACCGAATGCACATGTTCGAGCATGCGTTCAACATCGATGTATGTTTTAAAAAACAGGATTCGAAATAACTCCGTGACGCAGCGCACCGATACAAATGTGTTTTTTACTTGAAAACTGCCACACGATTTCTCGATACGGTCGCAAAGATAAACACAGTTTTATTTACGCCCCCCCCCCCAAAAAACACATAATCTTCCCTGCGCATGCTTTCATGAAATTCGCAAATTCTCGAGAGGACTATGTGATAATTCTAACGTCGAATTTCACCTAAAAGTGACATTGAATGTTGAAGTACGTAAAAAACCCACTTACGACCTTCAACTAAGTATGGCTCCCACAGCCCCGATTTTCACGAAACCTACCACCACTCAAAAAATTTTTGTGGAAATCTCCAATAGTGAATGTTTTCCAGATCGGATAGGAAATGCAGAAAATGAGAGCAAAATTTTATTTTTGTCCTTAGAAAAAGAATGGCATTAGATGCACCGATTGCCAAGAAACTCGGTTACTTCTTGGCATTACGTGGATATTTCTTGTACCTAATTTGACCCACAGCGGTCAATAAACGAGGAAAGTACGGACACAAATGTATGATTGTCAATGAACCGATTTTCCCGAAACCGACGACTATTCGAAAAGTTTGTTGTAACAAACTCCTACATCGAATTTAATAAAAATTCCATGAACGTGTTACTCGCTGATACTGTGACACAGACGGACGGTCAGGCGGACGGACGTGGTCTCCATACAAGGCGATACTTGCACTTTGTAAAAAAGCCTAAAAAAGGAGATTGCTCATGAGATTTCGCCTTCCGATTCCTGTAGAGTTACATGTAGTTCGCCGTCCTTTCCAGAGATTGGTGTAAGAAATAAAAGGCGGATAATAGAGTAGTTTTCAATTCAAACAATTCCCAGAAGCAGCCAAATTTCCTCACTATATAGTAATAAAAACGCTGCTGCGTCGACGTGATATATAGGCTACAGGGTGCAAGCTAGGGGCGGTACTGTATATAAAACTAACTCTCAAGATAACGAATGACAAGCAGAAGATACGAAGGTGTAGACGAGAACGGAAATGTAAAGTACGAAGGAAGGAACGAACGAAGGAGGAAGAAGAGAAAATAACCACAGGGACTTGGTTAGCAACGTGGGTGGATAAGAAAGAAAGTTTCAGCAGAAGAAGATCAGTCGGAAGAAACATTCGCCAACGAGAATTGTGAACTTCAATAAAAATACAAAATCCTGCGGTCTGCATGATTAGGGCAGGAACGCTGCAATTATTTATTTTCCGTTTTGTGGATTTTCCACTCAAAACACCGTAATGTGGTGACAGAAAATATGAACGGGAAAAGTCGTGATTTCATTACGTAAGCGTCAATTCAGTTTCTTTTTGTTTATTACTTTATTTTTTTATTTTACTTTCGTGGAAGGCTTCACGCTCCTGCTATTGGACTATGTCGGCTAACAGAACGCGAGTCCTAAAGAGGAGTGACAGAGAGCAAACGAAATACGCCAAGACGTTTTATCTGAAGAAATCTAAGTTGTTAAAATTCGTAGCTCAAACAAGGCAAAGACATCGTTTAACTTTTTATAACAAATCCAGGCGCAAAACAATATGACCGAGCAGGTTGGTGTAATGGTGCCCGGTTCGGATCTCGGTCATCTATCAATCAGCCACGTTTCAAACTCGTCTTCTGACTACATACAACCATTGCAACGTAACAGCCAAGCATTTCTAAGACTCAGATTCAGTAAATTATTGCTTCCTTCATTACATTACGTTCTTTTAGCAACTCACCAGTCACATAATATAATAATATAGCCGTTTTACAGAATGGAGAGAATAACTGAAAATGGTATAAAATCCGGCGCCTAGCTAGGCACTGGAATTATATTTATACACAAAAAGTCTATATACGTTATATATATATATATATATATACATACTGTTTATTTTACCCGTATTGTTTACCAGACATTTTAATCTACGTAATTACACAACACGGTAGCCGCGAGGTCTGAGGCGAAGGTCTACGGCCGCTCGCTTGCTGGAATTGGGGATTCGAATCCCACCGAGAGCATAGATGTTTGTGCCTTGTTAATGTTGTGTTGTGTACAAGTACAAGCCTCTGGGGCTGGCCGATTCCTAGTCCCGCGAGGTCCTACCGAGTGCGTATGTGACACTGAGTGTGATCAAGCGCAACAAATACCCTCTACACCTACAGTGAATAAACATAAAAGGTCACATTAAAGAAATTTACACAGCATGTGTTCATGAATGTGTCGCCCCACAAGATAACCATTTGATGCTGTAAACCTGTCGGGGCCGTACTGATAGCTTCATTCAATGGACGCACATACTGATGTTGTGTTTGCTCAATCGTGTGTTACTGCGTAAAACGTAAGCTGTTAAGACACCACATTCAAAATGTTGACAGGAATGATTCTCCTCAGTCGCTCCAAGCTATCACCGCTTCCATCTAAATTTTTTTCCTATTCATCATTCGTCAAACATCTCATCATTCGATGACATGTAGCACGAGACACTAACAACGTCGTAAAATAAACAATTCAAACGATTTAAACTGCTCAAGGAACATCGATACAAAGATACGGCTCTGATGAAGTCACGAAGTGATATGTAGAGACGATTTAGTCACGAATCGGACAGGAAGGAGGCAGATACGGCGGCAGGCGTTTATTGTACTGCCGCTGCCCGATAAAGGACCGAGGAAAGCCACCACTAACTTTTAAGGACTGTCGCTTTATCAGCTGCGATTCGAACCCGGTTTATAACGAGTATTAGGCATGGGTTCCTTCTAGGCTATACACAATCACTTTCGGATACAATACCATTGTAAACGATACAAACGGAAGACCAGAGCTTAAAAATTGAATAGGAATTCCTGAGAAGAATCCATAAAGCCCATTTTCCTTTACATTAAGGGTGAAAAAATATCCGATGTCTGGAACAGAAATGCGGCTATTTCCAGGCCATACGTGACAGATATAACCTCATATAGTACTGAAAAGTAACTATGTGTGGTGAGCAGATCAAAATCTGTATGGGTGAGGCGGTGGTTTATTGAGGCCAGCCTACCATATTCATTACATGACACGACGCTGGGAAACCACAGAAATCTCAGGAAAAATAGCTAGTTACCAGACCAACATTCTAAATAATCACTTCCTCAGCAAAGGTCTAGTTGACAGTATGGTAACAGTGTGTTGATACTGGCACTGAATTAAATGTGAAAACTTGGCATTCGAAATATCATGGGAATTCAGTTGAAAACCGAAACCAGAGACACGGCAAACTTAACGGTTTTATATTCCCGCATGTAATGTGTACAGCATGTACAAAATAACTTACCGCATGTTAGAGTAGGTGTTGGAATCACTTCCTCCATCTGTCAGGCATGCTTGATTTCTAAGGAGCCGAAACACGGGGAAACCGTGCCTTAAACTTCTACGGGACTTTTCGTACTTCTTCCCTTACATACAGGGTGGGCCAAAAGTAATTAACTATATACTGTATACCTACTTTTGGCCCACCCTGTACGTTTTCATACAGAAAATCCTCTGTATTCAAATGTAAAGCGTACTGACAAATAAAACAAATTCACGTTACACTGTGTTTCACACGTCGGTCACACGGCAGATGGAATGTGTGATAGAACTGATTCAATGTCATCGTAATCATGATTATAGTACTGTCGAAATGTGAGTCATGTAGTGGCCGTTTCATCAGGCTTGCAATGTCGGCAATTTGTAGAAAAAAACTTCAGACAGTATTAATAATCTACTCATCGGGTGTAAGTAAAACGTGTCTGAGAACCTGAGGAGGTCATTGCCAGCATCCACCGAAACACGTGGTGAAGTTATATATATAGGTAGGTAGGTAGTTAGATAGATAGATAGGTAGGTAGGTAGGTAGATAGATAGGTACATAGAAAGATAGATAGAAAATAGGCAGATTTGTGTATATTTACTATAAGGAACTGAAAGGATTAAGCTTGATGTATGTTTGAATATGGTTTTCAATAGATCACCCTGTACAAAGCAGCGTCAGAAACATTTTTTTTTTACGAGCTGTAATTTTAATGCGCCTCTGTGACTAGCTGCAATTACCTCTGTTAGACTGCAATAGAAATTACGCGAACAAAATTAGACGAGGCTATAAGCTGCGCATAACGCGCCATTAGACATCCTGTGATCAATGTTGACAGAAATTAAATGCGAAGTAAAAAAAGGAACTCCACCGTAATTTTCTCGCAAACATGTCACACTGTCATGAAACGTTAAAACTCACTCCAAGATACACGAAGTGCATGCTGCCTGGCACAATTCATAAAATGTATTGCCCACAACAACCTGATATAATGACACACAAATGGCATGAAAGTCGGGGTCACTCTGCTCAGTATATAGCGCCTTTTCCGTAAAGCTGGCAGTACGGTTTTACAAAACCGTCAGTCAGTCAATACAAGACAGATTCAAATGATTCCGATGCTTTTGTCAGTTTCTGTATCATCTACATTGTTCAACGAATACAGTGTGCATTAACCTATAACTTCATATCGCAGTACTCCAGGACATGTACACGGTCTCTTCTCAAACGTCCACAAACGTTTCGTGTCCCAATTTAAAAAAAAATCGAACAGCGTCGTCTAAATAAAACGTTATCCCATAATATTTCCACCGCGTAAGAACAAAGAGCTAAGGTTTTAGACCGTGTAAGATGAGTTACACACTGTTTCGTATCTCTTCAATGTTCTTTCAATGTCACATACGGTTTGTGAGTAATGCAAATTATGTACAACTAACTCCTTCCACGAACTGTTTGAGAGATGCTCTTACAGACTGCTCCATGTATGTGACCGGCTTCTGTGTTAAACCGTTTGAAAATCGAGACGCTTTTTCATTATCGTAAAGGCGTCCGATTTTCATTAAGTTAGAATGCTGGGTTACAGGGGGCGCTTATCCGTGATTCTGCTCTTATTCTTAACAGAAATTCGAGGAAAGTCTCTTGAAAGTGGAGCGACAGTTCACTTAAACTAATCGGACACCGTCCCCTCTCACTTTCCGTTATGAACACCAGAGTTGATACAGAGACATTAAGTAACCTAAGAACTAATCAATATTTCCTGAAAAATTTCAGGCTTAGTTCTATATTCCTTTGAGGATTTAGTGCTACTAGTAAGTTACCGGTTTATCCTAAAATTAATACAAAATTTTAAAAGCAGTCACAACAAAAGTGTATTTGCGCATCACTCTCAAGAAGTCACCCGTGATTTCCAATCACTAGGAACTGGATAATCTCTGCCAAGCATCAATGTTCTCAACCCGCAGGCAGCTTGAGGGTCCTAGCCAGGAGATCCAAACACATGGTGGAGGAAAACCAGCTTTGCCCCCAGAATTTACAATAAATCGGTGGAACTGAATTTTGGGGTACAAACAGACGTCATTTCCCCGTAATAGGCCCACTGGGCACTGAGCTCATTCAAATAAACGCGTAAAAATAAAAAAACGTCTTTTCACGAAAATGTTCAAAAAACAAAACTTTTCTGGGAAAGTGAGTAGGCATGGCGATTTTAAAATAACAGAAAGGGAGCGCGAGAAGAAAAAAACTTTCAAAAATACTCACAGAGAGCCAAATAACCAACGGGCAATCTAAACGTACCATCAGAGTACCTAGCAAAGTTCTAAATTCCTTTACCTAGCTGCAGCGCTGTAACTTACTTTGAGGACGGGTTGAAAAGAGTCAAGAGGCATCCAAACCAATATCCGCCACCTCGTCCCCTCTTCGAATAACATGTATGTGTTAGAAATGTTTGATGATGAGTCTTCTGGTACAGGTGTTAGTGGTCCGTAACGTAGCGCTGTCAGTGACGCATAGAATTGAGACGCCAGACACAGAAAGAGCCACAAATAAGAATCCAGTGAAGAGATAGCAGGACTCGGCGAAGTTCCACGCAGTCCACTAAGTCTACTTTACTAGGTTCTGTTGGAAAGGGAAGTTCTCTTATACGGGAACTGCCAACGCGATAAGTCAAAATAAACCCGCACTAAACACATCGGCGTTGGTGTGGCAAATTTCAGGATTCCGCAAGCTCTGTTTTCTTTATTCGAGAGCCTCTTACGTGTAGATGCCCATCAAGGTGGTGGCGTGGTTTACTTCGTGTACTCTCTTCCACTGCAGGAGCTCTGTCAGCAGGGCTTGTGACAACATTCACTCACGGCATGGAAGTATGCGTGCCGTAGATGGCATCTTGTATATGCACAGCCCTTGCGACATAGAGTCCTGTCACATGTCTATAAAAACGATTTATGAGCACGGGAAACGGGAGGCCACGTGCCGTAGATATAATTGAGTTCTAAAGGATTCTGAAAACGGACGTTGCACTTGTGATTACTAGGTCTCTGGAATTTGTCCATCATTTCGGTATGCAAAAGACACCGAATACGAGAAGACAGCCAATCGTCAGAATCTTACGTCTACACATGATGTTTCCAGTCCACATGTAAACCTGGAAGAGCTGCGTCCTTTTCATGGTCATACTGTAAATAAATTAAAAGTAGACTACTATTATCATTAATAAATCACTGTTGCAGTTGAACATCTATAAGAACACCGCATGCACCCCAAGATATGAAAATGTATACGGGTGAAGCAACGCATGCTGTGCAGGCCAAGAAAATACAGGTGTATTCTGTGTGTCAAACACACTCACTCACTAACTGAGCAATTAAGTAACTACTGGATAAGAAACCTTCTTAAGAGGGTAAAACTTCCTCAGCCAGACAAAATATCCCCCCCCCCTTTCTATTCTAATGAAAATAAAAAAATGTATTATCTCGTTCACAAATTCCGCAATTTGTCCCTATCCAGAGTTAGATGATAAGTCCAGTCCACTTTCTCACACCCCCGTTGCTTAAATTAATTTTAATATTATCTTGTTGCTACTTACGTCGAGTTATTCCAAGTGGTCCCTTTCCTTCGGGTTTACCATCAAACCCCGTGCGAATTTCTCTTCTCCACGCTTGCCCGTCCAGCACGATACAGTCATATTAATTTGACCCCTCTGTCAGCAATTGACTCTAAAGAACTCAGACTTACAGTTTAACAACTTAATTCATTCTCCTTTTGGGCCAAAACGATACGAATATTGAAATGACTACATAAGTACTTCTATTTCAGCAAGTACAGTGCAGCCGACCTACATTATCTACACCAATAATCGAAAAATAACACAAAGTCAACAAAATAACAGTAAACTGAACCACATTTACAACACGTATCAAAGTATTGTACACATTTCAATATACGGCGTACTGCGCAGAAACAAAAAATTCGTAATTAGTCCACAAATGAAATAAATACAGAAACAAAGCAGGTGTATTTCAATTCACACTGACGCTGCAGCACCAACAATACTATACAATTAGAACTGACAGCTACAACGCAAGCGCTTTACGTGGAGTTAGTAGATGCATTGTAAACGGCACCACTGAAAATGTGGGCCACGTCACTTACAGTGTACAACGAACAGCAAACACTAAGCATGCACGAAACACCTACACCAGTGGCAGGATGTTACTGGTCATTGGTAACGAGAACGTACAGTTAGGAATTCATTTAGGACCGTCCTGAACTGTGTGTGTGTGTGTGTGTGTGTGTGTGTGTGTGTGTGTGTGGGTGGTGTTGGTATATGCAGCCAGCATTACACCAAAATGTCAAAGTAATTTTCATTGCCATGTAAGCAACAGCCCGCAACTGTTTCCTGTCTGCATCCAGGCGAATCCAATCCACACAAACACACACACACACACACACATACACACACAAAATCATATATCCTTAACAACCACTGTCACATAGCGCCGTCTACAAGTGGGTCTTCAAAGTAACCTACTTCTCGGTTTCCGACGAAGAGATTTAATGCATGTCTATCATTTTCCACTCGTGCTACATGCGGTCCCCATCAAATCTTCCCGTATTTCTTTAACCTAAACTACAGGGCGAGGAACAAGAACTGCTAAGTCCCTCATGATGGGTTTCAACTGCAGCAGGAATGCAGCTGCATAAAGAGACAACGCAACCTGACAGAATTTCCTTGCTAATTTTGATTCATATTTATTGGTTACTTTGCGTGCAACCATTTGGCCAAAACATCTTGTATTATTAATAAATTAACAGTTAGCCACTCCCTATTATTTGTGGTGGTCTCACTCGCTACCCATTACGCTATTGTGCTGTTACCCATAGCAAAGGCGACTTTTAACCTAATATGTTCTGATACTGCACTGCGGGAAAGTTGTAACAGCGACTGTCGATAATGTAGGACTAAACGGAATGTCGAGTGGCGACAAAAAGTGGTAAAACCCCTTTCGAGCGATCACTGTCAGAGATGGCTGAGGGACAACGTTTGGAAGAGAAGCTGTCTCCATCACTTGAGAATTATGACAATTCCCTGCTGATGGAGACAGAGATAAATGAAATACAGAACGACCAAAGTGTAATGTAATGACTGTAAGAGTTTGCATCTCAAAAATAACTGCGTTACCAGAAGGTCGCGGACGCTCAGGCACAATAAGTACAAAATGCAAAGTGTTAAATGTTATGTAACTCCCATATAAGATTTTAGCACTAAACAGACAACACGAAACAAATAAGGTAAAGGTAAAACGCCGTTCCTGTGCATAAGGACCAACAATTTGCGAAATATGAAGGAGTGGATGTATAACTCCAAAGGTTCTTTACCTCGACACTAGGTAGAGGTGGAGAGGAAACAAAGAAACATCCAAAATAAATAATGGTGGGTATAAGAGGAATTACAAGCTGGAACTTCGCGAAGGACGCATCTAGGAATCAACTGGGGCGTGCCTAACTTTGCACCCATTCAGCTGATCATAGTAAACATTAACTTGTTGACTGGGAACGGAATATGTCGCGGTGAGTAAATATTTTCGCAACATACTGTACATTACTGCACTGAAGTTTCCCGTATCGATCATTGCAGCACTCTGCTTGTGATGTGGCAGTCTATTTGAGCGGAGCGCCTTGAGTAGACGGGAATTAAGTGTTGCATCTTTACTTCAAAACGCCTCATTTGAGTTTAACGACTACCCAACGCAAACTGAAGAGACAAATACGACATTCGGCCCCTATATTAATACATTACGGCACCAGAGATCTCAAGCAATGAGATGTTATTAAGCAAAACAGTGCAGACAGTTTTCTGACGTCAACTGACCCAATTCGAGCACATTAATTCAAAACAACTTCTTAATGTAAAACGTTAATATAATGTACAACGACAGTTTGAGCCTTAGAATGAGCTTATCTTTGATATAATAAGTTCCCCCGTCACAGACAGCGACAAATAAGATGGAAAACTGCACAGTACACTGCAAAGAGGTATAATAATGGTGTATAATCGCAGTTTGGTACATCTGCCGAATGGGTGACACTAGCACTGTGTATGGCAAAACGCAGAGTTTCTTAGTGTCACAGCTTTAAACGGATGTGAGGGTGAATATGTGATCAGGCACTACGACATGTATGCTTAAAAGAGTCGTACAACTTGGAATCTCACACGTCTCTGAGTCTATATATATGCATATTGGACGAAATAAATGGCCCTGATCATTCACACTTCTATGCAGAGTCTCTACCACTGCGATTTATCGACGACATAGTTTATAAACAGGCGTCATGCAGTTCTTCCACCTTCCATTAGCACCGTCGACAATTTATCTGTAAGAGAAATTAATGAAAAATGGCGTCAGCGACGGATGCAAAACAGCAAACCGACAGTACCTTACCATGTATGCATTCTTTTCACTTCTTGGAAGGCAGGGACGTGTACAAACAAAATGAATCATTCCTTTGGTCAGTACACAGCAAAGAGTGGCACAAATAAACACATAACGCAACTGCCGCTATGCGAGCCACGAAACAATAATAATAGCCGATACCGTGCTTGAGACTGCCGTATAACGTCCATCCTCAGACGACAGTACCGAACTGTTAAAAGTACAGTCAACGGGCGTTCTACTCCGCATAACTCTCTCCACACGTATCTAAAAGCACGAGGCTCGGGCAGCAGCAAGTGGTTACAGAGGCATCAAAGCCCATTTTAATAGATATGGAAGCGCGCGACCTTCCAATTCACGCAGTAAAACCGATATAAGAGCTCATCCCGTCCACCCTACATTTCTTTCATAATCCCCTCATTCAGAAATGTTCATTACCAACGATGTTATGGGGCTTCGCCTCATCTGTCACCCTTCTCTTGGCAATATTACAAACCCACCCCTACCGACCTTACCAACCTACACAATGGCGATACGTGGAAGAAAGACAACTTCATCCCTCTTGAAGAGTCTATATTGCTTCCTGGCTGAGCCAAGTTTCGTATCAAGTGAAGAGGCGTCACTGTGAACACGCAAGTGATCGCTAACCAACGTCATTACGGGCCTCTTCTGCGCACATATAACGCGGAGAGAATTCAGCTACGTCTCACGTCGGAACACAAGAGGGAGTGCTGATTTTTAAGCAATATTAAAAGCACGAGAGCCTCGTAAAGAGCTTGTAGGAGATGCTGGGCACAGCATCGTCATTGCCACAGACCGTCACCTACAGTCGTTACTATGCATTTAGTGCATACGTCAGGGTATACAGAAAGCATATGCATATCTGAGCGCACGTTTTGTTCATCTGTGACATAATTAAACGAATTGCAATCAAGTTCCATGTTTCCCATATACGATAGGATTTACCATGTCTATTTCACATCCACGCCATTCCAACTATAATCTAGACCCCATATTTGCTTAAATCATTTATAAAAAAATGGCAAACGAATCTAAACGACGAGCTCAGCTATATTTAAACGATTACTTGAAAAATCCTTCCACGTAGTACGTATTTACACAAATTATTCCTCATTGCAGCGCAATATTTCTACTCCCTATTTCTTTTTTGCGGCTTCATACAGCAGAATGTCTCTACTGCCAGAAATGGATCTTTATCTGTAATAATTTTCAAAACCAGCGAAATAGCCCACAACTTCAATGTTTCAACAAGCCTTAAATCAGACCACAGCCTCCGATAACTTTATACTTCAATACCTATACCACAGTGTTCAGAAAGGCTTTAGGTTGCACTCAGTTTGCTGTCCAGTACATACCAACCACAGGCCCCCATTCAGAAGCTAAAGGCATCATAGCACGAAGCTCATCAAGCATGTCCAACAAGTGTCCAGGTAAGAAGGCACTGTGCTCTAACACCCTGGTCCACGTCCTAAAAATAAAGTTCGTCGATACAGGATCATGTTTCATGCTTCAACTATCTTATCTTCGAGAATGTAACAGCGTCAGCAGACATAACCAATAGCAGAAGCAGCAGCAAAGTAAGAGCGAACTACAACGGTAGGCTGAACGCAAAATCGTTACACCACATTTACCCATGCACTCACTTTCTTGAAAAATAAGTAATCACTAATTACTACTATTACTCTAATTTCGCGAAACGTCTATTTGTAATAAATGTTTGCACGGTGTTCGCTATTCCGTTCTAAGACGACAGGGATGGGGTGCAGGAGGGTACCAGGGAAATTCACAAAAGTGAACACATTTATTAACTACCGCACAGCTGCTTAACGGCAGCCTTTGAAACGGCTGGAGATGATTTAACAACCGGTCTGTAAGTCTAATCTGAACTCATTATGTTCATGGAGAATATAATTCCTCTAGTAACCAAGCTGGCTGCGGAAGTAAGGCATATTGTCGGTGGTGCCTGCAGTACAGTGTTTAGACTATCCGCCGTACGTAGGTGGCGAAGAAGTTGCCGCAAAATGACGGGGAATTCGAAATGCTCTCCGACTCCCACCAACCAGTCGGTATTACGAGAATTCAAAGTTGTCCTAGTTCACGAAATGAAGGCACATGGGTAAGTGGAAGTATAGCTTGCCGATACTTAACCTCGGCATTTGATGAAGATGAATAGTTACCTTTACGTCCTGGCCGCTTTACCCCCACGGAAGCCACTCCTGGCACGCACTGAATAGGAAGCTGGGTGAGCCCCAGAACCAGTCCGGATGCTTTGGAAAAAAGTAAACTCTCTTACCCCTGCTGGAAGTCGTAGTGTCCTGGCTCGTGCAGTCCAAATCGTAGTCAGTCTGCAGCGCCGAATCCTTCGCCTTTATAACAGGAAGCCATTGCCACATTAGTATAATCTTTTTCGAATACAACCATAATTATGTCCAGTTACGACAGAACTGCAGTGACTGGCAATATCATTTGGTGTTGTAGGCCAAACCTGGCATGGAATTGTTCGGCCTACGATGAGAAACGACGAGATCCTGCTTTTAATTGGGCCAAAGGCCAACCCCACAGCTCCTTCACAAATCATTCACATATCATTCACACTTTTAGTTCGAGCCGATCCAGGTGGCCGCAAGGTCTACGGCGTGGGTTTTAGGCCACTCGCTTGCTGGGATTGGGGGTTCGAATCCCGACGGGGGCATGGATGTCTGTTTCCTGTGAATGTCGGGAGTTGTCAGGTAGAGGTTTCTGCGAAGGATTGATCCCTCGTCCAGAGCAGTCCTACCGTGTGTGTGTGTGTGTGTGTGTCATTAAGTGTGATCAAATGCAAAAATGACCCTTTACACCTGCGACGAGTAGGCAGAAGAGGTCAGACTAAGGAAGAAAGAATGAAAGACCTTTAGTTCGATGACGTATCTGTGGCAGTTGAAAGGGATTCGTCAAACATGAAAATTAAAAAAAAAGTGTCTTATGTATGCATGACAGTGGCTTTAATTAATGACCAAAGTTAAGTTTAATTAATTTTTTTATTTTTCTCTTTCCTTAACGACTGGCATCAATACTCAGGACAAATCAAAGACACCTTGCCATTTGATTAAAGCTGCAATGCATTCTGTAATGTATGGCATCAAAATACTAAATGTCTTGGTAGAAAAATATCCCCAGAATCGATCTCGACTGTGACTACAAGAAAAAGAAGAAACTGTCAGAATTATAAGAAATAATTGCAATCTTCCGAACTGTTTACGTACAATGTGCATGAAATCATGGATGCAGTTCAGCGTCAACGATAGCGAACTTCGGATAAGTCCAGACAGTGAACACTGTGCCACTCTTTCTGCAGTCGAAGTACAGCAGTGTAGAAAATTATAAAAACAGACAACTTCAATGATCTTCAACTTAGAACTGAGTGAACTGTGTAAGGAAATGCAGCTGTCACATTATTAAGTATCGTTCCCGGATTTAATATAATGACAATATACCTGTTGGCATCTGGGTAGCTAAATCCCTACCTGTTATCTACCACGGTACATTCAGTGCACGCATTATCGTGCAACTATATCTCATCCGAATGTTTGCCTCCGTGTGACACTTTAAAAACACAGAAAAAAAGTTAAAAGGTGAGGTTCACCCTACAACCTGCCATGGAGGTACAGAAGGGGTGTAGAGGCATAGCTCTACTCTACAGTTACCCTTGGCGCTAGATAGAGGTGGGTGGTCAACTCCATGCCCCGGCCACTTTAACCCCGGGAAACAGACTGGGCACTCATGGTATAGGATGATAGGTGGTCCTCGGGGCCGGTCTGGACAGGCATGGAATATCTCGGTCCACGCCCCCTCCGCCCCCCCCCCTGTATTCAATCACCCGATCGTCTAGCCCGTAGGGAGTCGATATACCGACTGTGCCATCCTTGAAAACACAGAAACGAAAACGTACCAGAGTTGTTTAGGTGTAAAATGAAAAATGATGGTTATAGCAAGTTCAAAGGGATCTAAGGGGAAGTGATGTGACGCTCCTT
>Ga0123354_10000479_pt1 | contig 39871 bp, 13 predicted proteins | sample TergutLab28metaG_2_FD_97872 | JGI IMG/M metagenome (GOLD analysis project Ga0123354, IMG submission 97872) | Labiotermes labralis P4 segment gut microbial communities from Petit-Saut dam, French Guiana - Lab288 P4 | ecosystem: Host-associated > Arthropoda: Insects > Digestive system > Gut ... | reverse complement strand
CACACACACACACACACACACACACACACACACACACACACACAATTACTACAGACCACCACCTCCATTGCGCATTCAAACAACATCGGCCAAGACTAAAACACGGGACTGTAGCATCCACACTGCACCCTGCCCATACACCGATGAAATGTGGAAGCTCTGCAGCACCAATCAACCCAAGGTGACTCCGTTTACATTGCGGTCCCTAGCTATCATAATTCCCACATGCAAATTCTGCACACACGCTATACTGATGGGCTGAGACACAACGTGTTAGGAACCCCCCACCCCCCCCCCCCTTTTGTTCTTAACAAGTACGAAGTACAATTACGGCGCAGGCTCGAAACACGACTATTCATTTTGACATCAGCCAAGGCATGTCGTCTGGGGGAAAAAAAGCAGTATTTGCTGACTTCCTAAAACAATTTTGATGTTTTTTTGACAAGATACAAATACAAATTTTTGGTTGACACCTTTCAATAAACTGACAGCCCCCTTACCCCTAACGTAGCTATTTTAATTTTTATGTCCTTGTACAGGCAATAGCACAAAAATTAGTAGTAATCTGCTAGCTCACAGGTAGCTAGCTGACGGGTGTCATCACTGACCGAATCTGTTATAAAGTTACAACGATAATTAGTATTTGTTCTGTAACTATTTATCCAAATAACAAAAGGCACACAGCGTGTAGCCGAGCGACGTGCTGTGATTAAGACACCTTCCTGTAAATCGACACTTGACACGTACATCATCACATGGATGCTGAACAATCTAATGCGTACCTTCGTCGTCCACCACAACCCAACAAAACTGCCCAATACTGCCTTAAAAGTAAACTCGGTCGCTCGATTTTCCTTCCTTTCGTAGTATCTTCCCGTTCTACACTCAGAGGCTAGGCCAGAGCCTGCTCCGGCTTCTCAATGTAATGTAAGTGTTTGTGAGGGTGTCCTTACACTCATCAGTTCGTATTTAGTCATTTTATCTGCCCCCCCCCCAGCAATACTTCGCTCTTCCAATCAGTCCTCTCCAACCATCTACAGATTTATCTGTTATGTCATTCACCCAATCGTATCGTACTTGCAACTAATCCTTCCTACCTTCCTCAAACAAATTATCACGATCATGCCACTGGCCATACGTAATCTTAGTTGTTCATCAACAAGCAAAGAATGCAAATTTTTCGAGCATCTGTAAGGCTGTTCATCTGGGTATCACCCGTGATATTTCGAGCCTGCACCACATTACGGCAACATGTCGTGTAGTTGGCAGTGAGCACCACAAAACAGCGTTGGCTGTAACAAAATATAAACACATGCTCACTGTTACACTGCCTGGTACATGCGGCAACAAATCAACTGTGCATCATGGCATCTACAAACACCTATCCGAGTGCACAACATGCGACCTTCAAACCCAGAACATAAGTTACACTTACGTAACAACATTTATAGACGCAATTTCGATGATGTGGCAGACAAACCAAAACAGACCTGCTTCCCCACATATACTTACATTCTGTGCCTTTCTGCCGATCATGGCCCATCAACCGGTGAGACAACTTAACTTGCCCTAGTTGCTTCAAACATGAACAAAATTTTCACTGAACGATTTACTGGGTCGGCGTCACAAATACACTCGCCCTGTTGCCAAACACGTCTACGTTGCCCTACGCATTACTAACCTCGTCATTGTACAGTGGAGAATGGTTAGCTTCAAGCTCGGTCCATGCAACCCGTTCAACAAGCGCGGCAGCACCCTCCGCCACAATGTCATGTCGAAAAGGAAAAATTCCTGCCTTTTCCGGTAATCAAACCCCGGTAACCCACACGACAGCGTATCATTTTACTGACATGGATCATCCAGCTGTCAAACCGAGGCCGTCAACGAGCATAAAATATTTATACGAAGCAGGGATATGGGCACGTGGATTAAGTTCCAATGAAAACAAAATGAAACTATTTCTGAGCCGTGATGCTTTACGTTAATACGTGACACTTTGATATTTCACAGACCATACTGGAGAGGCGGGCTAATGGCCTCAGCCCCTTATAGTATATGCGATTTAGCATATCCGTACTGTTATTTTTTCCGTGTATTTTCGGCGCATTAATTCTTACGTAAGACTGACATTTCATCCCCGAGGATAAACAGAATTAGCTCACCGGACAGTTTTATTATTACTAACCGAGGTATTTTATTAAAGAAGTTACACGTAAAAAAAAATTAAGAGAGACCTATTCCGTTAAAACCCAAGCGCCAAAGCAGCATTGACATTCAGAAAGCCGTTATCTCCTATCGAATTCCCAAACATTACAAAAGCTTCATTTTACTGCTGGCAACAGGGCGCGCAGTACCAGTGACACACCCGCCCGAACATGTCTGAAGAGCATACATAACTTACGTACAACTATCATGAAACGTAACCTAAATGGTTAAAAAAAAAAGTTCGCCCTATAACAGGAAATGAAGACCCAGAGGGAGAGTACAGGTATAGCTCTACTTTCAGTTTAACCTCGGCGCTGGAAGGGGGAATGCGATTAACGTCATGCCCCGGCTGCTCTGGACGGTAGGGAAAATCTCGCCTCAATTAGGTTTCGAATTCCGGACCGTCCAGCTCGCAGCAAGTCGCTATACCGACTAAGCTCTCCCGGCCACCTAACTTAACTTGAAAGCAAAACAAAAACTTACATGCATTCCTAACAAATTTAACACTTTGCTAACACGCCTACAATTCCGACACCAGCAGCATGCAACCAAGTAACGAAGTGTTCGGGCGGAGAAACAGGCTTAATGGAACAATTTTGTTAATACCAAAAATTAATAAAGAGGGTGGAGCGGTCAATGGTTACTGGACCTGATTTAAAGGTACATAAAGCTTTGTATTTTGCATACGTCAAACGGCACTCCAAGCGCAACACATCGAATTACAAGTGGGTTACAAAGATGTGTAAGGGTTTAGGTGTTAGGAATTAAATTTCTTGAAGTTATTCGTATTAACCAGAAAACTACTTTATAGTTTGCCACTGTACGAAAAGTGTACCGACAAACCTAAGAACATTTTTAACAAATTATACTATGTACTGCATAAAAATACGCGGGAAAGGGCCCCAGCCGCACTCCCCCCCCCCCAAAACGTCGCAGCTATGATTAATGTGATTTCACTCAACTCACAAAGACTCCAGATATCTGTCTCAGTGGTAATTACATTGTAGCCTCTGGGAAAACTCTCGCCTACCCGCTACGGTGAGTTACGCAGACTGCAGGCGAGCACAATTAAGCCTCGGCATTAATGCGAATTTATTAAAAACCAATTCATGTTTTATCAAGTGTAAGGCATAGGAAGTTAATACAATGTTTTCATTTTCCGATAAAATTTAACACCATCTTCGTAATGCTAACTGTACTGGCCCGCTCAACCCGTCGCTCATGTGAACGAGAAACCGTCTTTTAACCATCTCCCTTGTAAAGCCGAGATAGGATGACTAAACATTTCTGAAAAATTATGTGCTGTTTATTTGTGGAGGCATGCATTTCATTACTAATTCACGTGCTAAACACATACATCATTTTTAATGTCTTCCTAATACCAGTATATTTTTATCGACGAGGTATAATTATAAATATACGTATATTTATTCATTCTTCATTCTGTGTACTGAACTTCGAGTTGCCCGCCTGCAGACCGGTGCACACGGGTGCGCAGTTGGTTCAGGCACTGCGCACAAGCCGGAAGGTCGCGGAATTTTTCATCGACACAATCCTTCCGGCCCCACTATGGCTCTGGGGTCGACTCAGCCGCTAAGAAGTGATTACCACTAACATTTCCTAGGGGGTAAAGGCGGCCGATACGTAGGGCTGACCTTACCATTTCATGTGCCGCCTGTCTTGAAATCTGGGTGCTCCAACCTCCTGGAATCCTCGGGGCCTGTACAGGGATTGCTTTACCTTCACAGCATCCAGGCCAAATTTTACCGAATCTGCCGGCACCACATAAAAGGTTGAGGGGGCATGGCCTAGCAGATGGAAGTTTTGAAGGTGATCAGTTTATCGCACTCGGCATCCCCACATAAATGCAAGCATGCTGTCAGTCCCATCTGTTCTCCGTCACTATGGCCAGGGGCAGACCGGGCACACTTTATTTACGAAGCCCTGTTGTTTTGTGGGTACTGAATTTGGGAATATGATGGACTTCGAATACAGAGGTAATGATGGGCCTATTTCAATGCCGGGCTATCAGTCTGGATTTTAAACATGTGAAGACTATTTAGGAAACAATGTAAGATGTCAATGTGGTGCCTACGACAGCGACAGTGTGGCAAGGTAGACACAAACAACGTTAACACAGAGCAAAAGCAATCTGTACAATTACACAGCTACATGCACAAGTACACACGCACACACACACACGCCACATGTTACATAATGCGCCTCACAGGCAAATATTAACTGCATAGGCACACCAACTCGGCAACAGACACACTGTGAAAACATTCCGCTTGTGGAATAATTTCTTGCACCTGCTCAGGGACCAAGTCCCAAAGTGAGATTCCGAAAAATCATTTAACAAGGGTGAGATTTTAACACATCAACGGCTGGCAGAGGAAAGTAGCAATTTTTGTGGAAAACTTTCGTCTCTCTCCGAATTCTAACTGGAAATTTTTTTAATTCTAAATACGGAAAAGTACAGCGTTTAGCTGCGTTCTTACTTCAGCAGTGCGGATTAAATAAAAACTATTTCGGAAGTTAGTGAATATATGGCAGATATTATTTCTGAATGTTTGTGACGTAGGGACATTTTAATCTTCTCAACACTGCTGGCTCTTCTATTTTTTCTTAAAAAACATTTTAGAACCTACACTAGCCAATGAGAATAGCCCTGAGAGACTTTTGATCATTTGCAAGTCCCCTAGTCTCAGTCACGACTAAATATGGAAGCTAAGTTACCGAAATGCTCTCAGCATATAAACTGAGACCTTGAACGTCCCAAACGCTAATAGGCACGATGTACAGTAAACTGCAGATTATCTGCCTTATGTGACACGCTTCCGGTAAGCTCTAGAGCAATGTGAGCTCTGCCACCCACAGGAGCGAAATTTATGGAGTTTACATTCACGCACAATTCCTGGAAGGTGCATTCCAGGCCAGCTAGTGTAAATGAAGACATCGCAACTGTTATGCCCAATCAGTCTCCATTAACATCCGCGTCATAATGCAGAGAGGGACAAACACAGAGAGTGAACTGGAGCTTCCATCAGCATTACTGGATGTTGAAAGTACTTGACCTCACTCTCAAAAGATTCCGTAACTGCGGGTTTGTGCGCCACACTGATTGCGCCCACACGCAACACTTCCTTCAGGCATACTATCACCTTCACAATCCATCTTCCTTGTCATCTGCAGATCTCACAATGACGAATAGTGAGTTTTCTTCAGATACGCTTCCATTTCATCAAGTGCTGCCTTAGAATTTTCTGCTCGCACATTATTATACACAACTTAACGGTAGTGCATGGTGGGCCGATGTAACACTGCAGTCCCTCTTCAGCAGACGACGTAACACCTAATGCAGGTTCCTTACGCAAAATAAAGACAGATGTTCCTGCCGTCTATATTCGCAGCAAGGATCCATAATAAATATGACACTGATCTGCCACTTTGAACACACTTATAAATAAGATTACTTCACGTAAAAGCCCATAACGGGCCTAGACCGCCCAATGTTGACGTTTCTAAACGACACACAATTAGACACACACACACAAACACCCGGTTGGGTTCTTCTGAAAGAGTGCGCGTCATGTACTTCATGTAGCCTATTTATGCCAGCCACGATAAAATGGATAGTTGAACAAAGGACATCATCTTTGCCAGAGTTTAATCCTCCCTCAAATACAGAGTGGGCCACGAAAAAGTAGCCCACCTTCCGTTTTGCATGTGTCCTTGTGATATTCTCTCTGTTGTTAGTATGCATATTGCGTAGAGAGTTTGAACAGTTAGTCAACATTCGCGCTGTCACCATGTTGAGGTATACCCGATGTAACATAATGATTTTGATGGCCGCAACTGCGTGGCTGCTGATGTCCTTCAGTTCCTGTATCGTGGGCGGATTTGATTGGATTTGATTCGAAAATTTCTTGCCCCTCCGGAGGGGGGGGGGGATTTTCTTTGGGGACACTTGAAAAGTACGGCATACGAATCAAATCCGCACACGATACAGGTACTGAAGGACAGCAGCAGCAACGCAGTTGCAGCCATCAACATCACTATGTTACATCGGGTATACTCAACATGATTAGACGTGCGCAGCTGCGTATTGATGCAGCAGGCAACACTTGCAACATCTTCTATGATGGTACAGCCCTTCAGCATTTGGCTACTGTATTAATTTCTGTATTTACGCAATGCTACGGAACCGGGCTACTTTTTCGTTGCCCACTCTGTATAAAATACTCTTTTTTTTTTTAATTATGCCAAGCGACATAAACCGTCTGCGTTGTAGGCAATGTACCGAATAATTTACATTCACAGTAAATATTAACCAATGTACTGAACACTGTCTACTTTCATTAATAATTTTTAATGCACGTTAATGTAATTGGCCATTGTCTTTTTCTCCGGTAAGTCTGGAGAATACTCTTCCACGACCGCAGCACTAGAAGGGGGTGAATGGTCGGCAGCACGCCCCCGCCGCACTTTACCCCCGGGAAAGAACCGGTACCCATTTTACAGGAGGTTGCGTGGGCCCCGGGGCCGGTCTGGGCGGAAGGAAAATCCTGTCCCACCGGGATTCAATCCCGGGCCGTCCAGCCCGTTGTCAGTCGCTACACCAACTGAGCCACCCGGCCCACATTTGACGACAGGCCTTACTATAAAACTACGTATTACGGAAGGTTTGACACGATCTAGAGCTACTGTAAGCATGAGTGGAATATTTGGTTCTACATAAATATACCACTTTCTAAAAATATATGCCATGCCACGTGCCGTGTGTATTCACATATTATACAACTTCAAGGCCAGAAAAAATAATGAAAGAACGTGCATTTGCGAACAATTACCTTCCAAGCAACAAGACAGAAAACACGTACCGTAGCCCGTAACAGTTGATAAATTAACAAGACCAAGAAATTTTATAAACTCCCTTCATACAGAATTCCTTTCTTTGCAAAGACCGGATCCATCCCTAGAAATCCACAAAGTGTGCTCGTACAGCATCACGTCCAAATAATTACGCTTCGATACTGTACATTATTGGGGGGAGGGGAGGGGGACATGAATGTTTCCGTACTGGGGAAAATGCCAATAGGCCTAAATACGAAAACGTAAAGAAACATCCTATCAGTGGATTTACAGGTTTTAATGTTCACCTCGGGTTTCAGAGATAACTACAGATTATCTGGCTTGGAGGAACCTCCAATGGAAGAATGAAGTTGAGCCAGTGCGTATGGCACTGGGGCATGGATAGACGCTGCGGTGGTGGTGGTGGTGGTGGTGGTGGTGGTGGTGGTGGTGGTTTATAGCTGGGACGCACTACTCGCGGGCGCCAGGGCATCGTGCGGACTGGATTTTGTACGGTGGTGACTAATATTTGCAGATCCTCAATACTGAACTTGCTTGTCACCCTTCCAGCGCCCGGAATTTTGAAAGGGCGCCCAGACTTCTAGCATATTTGGCTGTACGCCCGTTTCCAGTTTCGCATGTTATGCCACTTTTCTCTACGCTCCTCTGCGAAACACAGGCCATGAATATGAATAAAAAGTAACGGAATTTCTGGGGGGTGGGGGGGTGGGGGTGGGGTCCTTCAGGCAGCAGTTGGCGGAAGCAGATTCATAACAGAGGCTCACCGCTACTTACGAAACACACTGCAGACCTCGGTCTGCATAGTCTCCGCCACCAATTATTGTTCGGAGTCGTAAACGGCGGTCTTGCACCCATGAAAACAGCGACGTGTGAAGAAGCGGCGTTAACATGTGAGCGTGAAGATGGCAGCACAGCGAACTTCCGACACGTCAAATACACTGAATATGCCCCAGACAATGCGCAATGTCCACAGTACAAAAAAGTTCAACTTTGCTACTCTTACTGAGTACCAAATTTGTATGTATGAAGACGCAGAGCAAGTGAATGGCATGGCAGTCACACCCAAGTATTCTTGAAAATTCGTCAAATGGATAGTTCTTAGAGAGAACGACACATATTGTACCCTATACTCTCTCACCAAATACAGGAGAGGAACTAATAGGACGCAATCCATACTATTAGCTACATAACAAATTACACGGCGCAGAAACTAAGCTACGACTTAGGAAGACAAATTATTTCAGACAGTAGCATCATTCCCCTAACGGTGATTCTTTCACATCAAGATCAGAGACTAGCGAATAATAATTCGCCAAATTTTATCTTACCGTACATCCAACTCACTTGCGTAATTCCCCCAGTGCTATTGTTAAACAGAAAATTTGATACTATGCCCCTCTGTACAATACCCGCCACATCTTTACTACTCTGGTAAGCTGCAGTACGCCTACAGCAGGGAAACCTGCTGTTATCAACATATTCATTTCATAATGCAGAAACTGCAATACACTCTGCAGTTTACAGATTTCCAACGGCAGCAGTGATGCAAACACAGCAGGTCAGAATTAACACAATGATACGAACTCTGTGATTTTCAGCGTCTAACAAGAATCCTGCATACTAGAAATCACAAGCAACCCTTCAAAGCCCAATGGTTACTACATTCACCACCAGGTCCAATATTAACTTTCCCGACATAGTGTATTTATGTAGTTCGTACGATTCTGAATAAACATTGATTTTTTTTGCCCGCACAGCGTTAATTGGTCTTACTCAAGCAAACCTTTTCCCCGTCCAGCAGCAAACTACTCTCCACACAAATACTGCAACGTATATTAATTTCTGGCTTTCCTCCCTTCATGGAGACTTGAGCCGACCTGATATCCCTACAATCGCAATGATCATCAGCCAGTGCGATCACAACCTCTCTGGGTTCAATCCCCAGACATCCAACAGACGTCTTCACCACGAAGGAGCCTTCACCAGACAGCAGTAACAATCCTTAATGTGAACATGACAACGCCTTCAGCTAAGAAGTCAAACCTGTTAGCGTTCGCTTCGTCCTCGTTAAAATGTATAAGGCATCGTTTCCAAATTCCAAGTAGGTGTTTCTACGTAGGAATATTTCAACTTGGGGTACAGTGAAGGTAAAGCTATGCCTATGCACGTCATGAAGACCAGCGGTGAACTTCACGCCCCAGTCGTTTTACCCCGGCGGAAAGAGCGCGCGGCACCCACCTGGATAGGAGGTAGGTAGGACCCCAGAGCTCTCTTGCCCCGATCCCTCCGCTGCCCGGTCCGTAGCCTAGTCATACCGACTACCCCACACCGGTAATTAGCTTCGTGCAAGCCAAGCCCTTAGTTTTTTTGGCTGGTTGACTGATGTGGCTTCAAATGGTTACTGAACCCCGTGGCACGAGGTCTTCGTATGTAGGTTTGTAGTTGCTCAGGTGGACACAAAATCTGTACCTTCTACAAAACGTCAGGCACTCACAAAAACCAGGCACTGTATCAGATCCACAGTCAGTTGTACTCACTCCCTTCACATTCGACTTTGCGATCAGTTGTTACACTATTTATGTACGATCATTCCTACGAATTGCCTGTTTCTTTAAAGTTTATCTACTCAATTTTATATACGTATCTCGCATCCCCTATGCATGATATACTCATAGCGCACCTCACCCTAGCTCTAAGAACGACCATGTGTAGCACCACTAGCGGGGTCCAGGAGTTTAGAATATAGCTGAAATTGGCAGCAGTTAATTTCAAGAACGACGGGCTACAAAACACTGGCGCACAGACACTCAGCAACCGGCCAAAGCGCAACCGTTCCGTGCTCCTTGCTGACGTTCGTCTGTAAGGATGGTTAAAATTCAAGTTTTGAACTTATTCTTAAGCCTATGAAAATAACACTTCTAACTTTCAACTACATATTTAACGAACATTTACAATGCAGGGTGCAGAGCCTCACTTGATAAGCTGCCAGCTGCCAAACTAGTCACAAATTTCCCGCCTTATATAAAAACTCAAGGTTTGGACCCTAAGACCAAGTTATCTTAACCAGATCCATACACTCATTTCAAATTAACTTTAATATTATCCGATTACCTAAGCCTAGGTCTGTAAATATATGCACAAGTTCACCATCACCCCATTCGTACTACACGTTTCGCCTATCAAACTCAACCTAATTTTATCACGTTGTCAACAGTAGGTGTGACCTGCGGACTACGCAAGGTTTTGAGCTCCTTGTAAATTAACTCCCCTCACAGCAAAAAATTGTGCACTGCCTTGCTCTACAGCACACTCGTATGTTCTAAACAAAGGCAAGCATTAACAACAGGATAAGCAGCACCAGCACGGCGCTTATGTTCTTTCACACGACCTTGGGTTGCAAAACAGTTCCTGCTATTTAAATCGAATTCAAGCGGAAGTGCCACTCATCGGATTTTAGATTGTTCTGAATTTCATGGCAGGTCATTCGCCGATGCAGAATGCAAATTACTGTGACCATGATTACGCAATCCCTTCTACGTATCTAGTGGCCACGACCGGGAACTTGGACGACGCAGGCGCGGTCACCATCACCTTACCGGTTTGGTCATGGTTAGTGTTTTCACGCTGCTAAGCAACTACGAATTTTCTGTCGTTCTCACGCTTCACAGGCCGTAGTTACATCCCCTAACACGTGATAATGGTGACTTTTTTTTTTGTTGCAATTCTTCCAAACACACTGGCATTAATGTTCATTAATTACATACGCAAACCTCATGCTTTAATCGCGCTACTCAGCCTCTCACTACAATGAATAAAATAATATTTTCCACTGTAAATGAGGAAGCATTCACCATATACGAAACTTCGTACCAACCTTTTCAGACAAATGTGATAAAGTTCAATTCAGCCTCCGTTATAAACGACCCGCACAAACCAAAATTAAACTAGTTAAAAAACCTGACGTGCATATTAACACGACCAGTCGGGGCGATTGCAAGTCAGTGTAGCGACTAGTAACGGGCTGGACAGTCCGGGGTTTCAATCCCGGCAGGGATAAGAGGCTTCTTCCCCTCCAGACCATCTGTGGTGCCCACCAAGTCTCATATTCAATAAACACCGGGATTCTTTCCCAGGGTAAAGCGGCCGGGATGTCACAACCATTAATCTAGTGCAGAGGTTAAGAATGAGTGGAGTTATAACTCTACTCCCTTATACGCCTTCACTGCGTGGACAGGTACAACTTTACCTTTTTTTACATCAATACCACGTATCATCAAAATCGGTGGAGAAGTTATGGAATGAAGAACTGTAAGTCTGATGCCTAACCTCAGCATTATGCTGTCACCTGATGTTAAGAAAGCGCGGCATATGTAACTAATTACACTAACACTGTAGGGAATTAAATGTAATGCTAGCAAGTGCAGTGTGTAATCTATATGCGGGCGTAACAAGTTATAAGTGTTTGCAAAGAGCTCAGAAAAATACAGGCCTGCTAGGAATGAGTAAGTAATTTAGGTCATTACATAACGACAAGTCTGTCGGTTATACAAAATACAGCCACACCGCACCTGACAACATAAAAATGGTGGAGGGAACCTCTTGAAAATGACGAGAACGCAGTTAGCATTAGGATGGTTTATAGGGAGGCAGGCTGCAAGAAGGGAGATGAATGTAACTGGGTCAGTAACATGTCCAGTGGCGTTCAACCGTTTGGTATTACCACTACTAAGGCCATTTTGAACAACGGTACTAACAACATCTCTGTAACAAGGCCCGAATATTCAGCACCGCACATGATCTGGGGTCACGATACACAACTTGTATCGTCAAGATCCATCTATCAGCACCAGTTACGATAACATCTCCCACTTGTTTACATAGTCAATACTTTCAAACAGGCTCCTTGATTTCCCCGCCAAAGTCGCCTGTCTTGGTGCTTCATAACCCCCCTCCTTCACTGAACTGCCTTACAAACATCAGGTGATCACACAAAAGTCACGAACTTTCTCGTTATATAACATCCTCCATTCCCCCATCTTCGTCTCTTTTCGCTACCGACACAAAGCAACAGGGCCGCTAACATAAATAATAATAAAAGCCAAAACGCGAACTGTGAGATGACGAAAAGTGTTGGGTGCACAGTAACAATACAGCGGTCTGCACCTACCAGTATGTGATCGGTAATTTTGGAAACGACGGGGACTGATCGTTACTCGGGGGTGGGGTGGGGGGGTAATGTTATGGCCTTGATCGCGTCGGTGAAGGTCTATTATCTCCGGGCATACCTTGCGGAAAAAGCATAGAGATCCTGTCAAAAACTTTCCATAGGTCGCCAATGCTAGAAGTTCAGTTTATACCACGTCCACAGCCAAACTGATGTACAGCTCTAACCACGCACAACACAACAACTAAACGGAATTCACTCGTCCTCACACGGCACGAAGGCAGTTTATTTTCAACTGGAATGTACCAGTTACTGATCATGCGAAACCAATACACAGGTGGAAGTCGTACTAAGGAGTAGCCAACTACAGACATGCAGCGACAGTTCAATGCTCAACTGATATTTGCGTGGGCATGCATCACTGATACAACAATATAAACAACCAACTAGGTGCAACAATAATAGCTTATTAATAATTTGAATCAGCTCAACATGTTTCGGGCGATAATTTCGCCCGAAACATGTTGAGCTGATTCAAATTATTAATAATTTCGCCCGAAACATGTTGAGCTGATTCAAATTATTAATAAGCTGTTATTGTTGCACCTAGTTGGTTGTTTATATTATTGTACTAGTTCAATGCTCAATTTTATTTCGGCGAAGTGACTTGCAAACGAAGGTAGCAGAGTTACTAACGCGAATACTCACCTTGGCGTACGTTACACCGGTGAAGCAAACAACCCCAATTCATCAGAATGCTAGCAATTTTAAGGACCTTCCTGAGACAAGACTCGATTTGGATCAACAGGTCAGCACAGTCTATGTGGTCTTCATAAATACGTTACGTAATACTCGAGTGAATCGAGGTACCACTGTCAGCTCCAATCCAAAACGTTACTTACTTACTCCATGGTGTAGAGTCCTTCTTGAGAAGCTAACTGGTTTGCAGCTAGTCAAGAAATTCCCCGCATTTCACGGAACCCGAAGGTTCATTACCGCACTCACAAGCGTTCGCCACCTGTCTTTATCCTGGGCCCGCCCAATCCAGTCCATATACCCACATCCCACCTCCTGGAGATCCATCCTAATATTATCCACCCTACGCCTAGGCCTCCCCAGTGGTCTCTTTCCCTCCGGCTTCCCCACGAAGACCCTATATACTCCCCTCTCCTCTCCCATACGCGCCACATGCCCAGCCCATCTCATTCTTCTCGATTTTATCACCCGCACAATATTGGGTGAGGTGTACAAATCATTTAGCTCCTCATTATGCAATCGCATCCATTCCCCCGTTACCTCGTCCCTCCTAGGCCCAAATATTCTCCTCAACACCGTGTTCTCAAACATCCTCAGCTTCCTTTCCTCCCGCAATTCCAGCGACCAAGTTTCACACCCATACAAAACAACCGGCCAAATTATAGTTCTATATATCTTGATCTTTAAATTTTTGGATAGCAACCTGGAAGACAAAAGGTTCTGCACCGAATGATAGCATGCACTTCCTGACCTCAATCTGCTCTTAATTTCTTCCGCAATAGAATTTTTATTTGTTAAAGTTGTTCCCAAATATTTAAACCCTTCCCTCGAAGGTACTATTATCAAACCTCACACTCTGAATTCGTCCCTGCATTCTGATCTCGAGACATGACCATGTACTTAGTTTTATCAGCACTTTTAGTCCAATCTCCCTAGTAGCAGCTACTAAAGCTTCTGCATTTTCCTTTAGAGTATATTAGCATCGTCTGCATAAGCCACAGCTGATGTGTACCATTTAGTTTCAAGCGTTGCTGCTTCAAATTCAAGATGTTGTTAACCTTTTGAGGAATGGCGTTCATTTAAATTCTATACAAATATCCAGTTACGTTACAGAGAACGAAGTTCTTGGCCACTGCCGAGACCAACCGCTACACGCGTTCAGGAAAATTATTGCTCTTTATTGTGCGAATCATATGAAAGCATATAAACATACTGTGTGGGCAAACTGCACAGTCTGTGTTGCGACAGGTGGAACACACAGTTGTGCTTTAGGTGGTTAAAGTTCTGAAAATTTCTAGCTCGTCTCCAAGGACAGGGAATTTTTAGTATTCGCAGACGGCAAGGGACTCTATCGTAGTGACCAGGCGGGCAGAACACCTAGAAGACATGTACGTTATTTTATTAACTGTTAAATAACCATAAATTGCTGGCCTAACATAATTTATGGACACACCAAAACCACCTAAATAACATTATAAAAAAAACCATAGTTAATTCGGTCACCACAGACAAACTCTCATTACTGTTCTCAAGATGGAGAAACGAACCTGGATTAAACTACGATCGATTACTTTCATTATGCTATTTATGACAAAATAAACGATAATAAACGAATTACTAATATCCGTACATCGTCGTCCAGCGCCGCTCGGCCGTACATGTTTTTGTTCACTTCCGGCTCCAAACAGACCCACCTACTACGACACCAGGCTGAACCTCATTATTATGATCCACAATTCATAATCACCTTGACATCCCGAAGCCTAGAAGGAACAGAGAACCTTCCCAATTTGAATGCGAACCTGGCCATTCTCCCACAAGCAGTCTCAGGACATGAGCCACAGCGATGTATATTTAGAATGCACAGAATAACAGCACTAAAATATACATCAGTAATAGGTGTACGATTTAGTTTTTGCGTAACATACTTAGGACTATTCGTACGAGCAGAAAGCCAGATGTTTAACTAGTCAGTCGTCGTCGTCTTCGTCGATGTCGAAGACCCTCCTCGGATTACTAAGGAAATATGCAAAACAAGCAATTCACCTCAGTTAACTATGCTTTGTACTGGTACAAAAGGTTTAATTCACAACGAGTTCGCCCATTCTTATGGTTCATTTGGGAAGGCAACCCCCAAAATTTTGCAATAACGGTAGCTGTTACTCAGGCATCAAACGAGCGACTTTCGTCCTAAGTGTCTACGGTTGCACCGTGCACTAACATTCCCGTCCAAAAATGCTGTGCAAGCTATCACACCCTCTACTGCTATCCGCGTGCACAAAACGACACTTGTTCAAACGCATTCAAACATAAAAATAACAAGTCCAACTATGCCGAAAGTTTTCACACAGCTGTGAAACGAGAGAGAGAATTTTTATGTGTCCGACTTCTGGCGACAAAGATCGAAGCACCCCTTTCAAACTACAACACAACTATCGCAGAGGCACGCAAGCACACACAAAGATAACCAAGCGCCGTGCCAAGAAGTCATTCGGAACACTCCCTTTCCTAATCTGAAATTAATTATTGCACAAGCACCTAGAGAAACAGTAGGCATGATGAACAACGCAGATCCATCTGAATAACGTGCAGTCCCTGCGCTGGTCATGCAGGTGTACGGGGAAATGTAGGCACGGATCCCCTAATTCTTAATTTCGGCACTAGATGGAATTTCGTGGACAGCTTCACACCAAGCCGCTTCCATTCCAGTTCACGGCGTCCACACTGCGCAAAACAGTGAGGACAACAATTTAGAGGCCTACATTAATAACTAATATGATTATACCCGTGTAACGCGAAAGTAAGTTAATACTGAAACACGGTACACTTCAAGTTCGTATCCGAAGGATTTTTAGAAAAAAACCTGGAAGAATTTCCAGCGAGATCCGGGCCGCTATGTCTTTCTACAAAGCAAGTTACTGCCGTGGCGTGTGCGTAACTACGCAACGGTAGGCTTCAGCGTCCACCGAGACATAATTCGGTCACGCTAAGGACGGGAACACTATGTTCACCCGAAACGTCGGTGTCAGCACCCAGAACAGTATCATTCGACCGCAGCAAATGAACTCACGTCACTACAGAACAATTACGAACACTTGTGAAATACCTGACACGCAGTGGCTGGGTAACAGACGAACCGAAACGCTAACTTAAGGGCAAGACTTGCTGCAAAGCCCAATTCCTGGTGCTATTAATTTTAGCTGCCGCTGGCCCCCATGCGTCCCCAGCCTAAAGGTTGGAAACCACTCGCATAATCAGTGAATCGAAGCTGCTACATCCTACATCTGGGCTACGCCTTATGACGTCTTCGTGCCTCAAAAAATATTCCACAGTTCCATAGCACTCAAGGGCGATGGCAATTTTCTTCGGTTTCGCGTACTGCACAGCAAAAAAGCATCTTTCTGGACTTGGCAGACACAGACGACACACAAAACGGTGCCAATATTTACCTTAAGGCACATTAACTGTAGGGGCTCTGTTAACAAAGAGAGGACTTTATTGCTGTTTCATGTCCGAATTGTGACCCCGCACAATAGCCACTTTACGTCGGCTGGCATAAATACTGCTACCTCTTGCAGATATTCACACTCACACTCGCTAGCTTCGAGCAAGAACTAAAAAACTATGTGATAGGGTTCTCACGTGACCAGAAAGACTGGAGTCTCCTGGGACGTGACGTCGTGTAGAATGGTAGAGAGATACGAATACTTCGGTGGAACCTGCAGCCCTCATACTCAGGACTGAAGATGGAGGCATCAGGTTTCTCCGAACTGCGGTATCTATCTACGATATGTAAGCGGCATCCAAGGCTAAGATATAAGCTGGTAGATGGTGAGTGTCTATTTTTATAAGGATACGAATTTAGTGGCATTAATTCTGGCTAATCTAGCATTTAACTTCAGCGAGAAATCCAGTTTCATTAATGATGAATTACGATACCAACTTCTTCGATAACTGGTTTCTCCTAATTGTAGTTTCTTATTTTATAGCCCCGAACAGTGACGAATTAATGAATTTATAAAGGGCTTCGGAATTCACGCAGGCAGCACTTCAGTTTTAAAAACCTGTACATAAGACACGACCATTTACATTTCGACACTCGTATCCTACAAAAACAGAATCTAGAAGCAGCAGCCTAAAGACACATGAACAACGGAGCTTGAAGGATCCACTGTATTGCTGTTCTCTCTCAACACGACCTGACGGCGCCACTGTCAATTGTCACAGAGCCAACAATTCACCAATAATAATCTCTTCATGAAACACGTGCCAAAAGATCTAGTAGTTGTTTCTTTTTTTCCTTACGAGCGACCAAACGGCTCAAAAATAACATGGGCAGGAAAACGTAACCAAACCACAAGTCCCACGTCCACAGAGGTCATATAGTGGTCACACAACGCACCATGAACTGACCACAACAAAATATCATTAAGTTCACAATTTGGGCATCCACCAGTATCTTCCACTCGACCCTCTTAAAACATAATTACACTTTTCTACGTACGTACGCACGCACGCACACACACACACATAACGCGCATAATGTTCGAGGCACACTTCATTAAGCAGATGCCACCTTACATATTTTCGTAATATGGCAATTCTTTGTGTACATTAAAAAAATTCAATCAATTTCGTACTTGTGAACATATCCCACTGTCTTAGTTTGCACAAAATGTTCGAATGTGTACTTCAGTTAGAGGATACGCTTTTTCGAAGAATGCCTTTCTACTGTAATGACCGATGAAATAGCTACGAACAGACGTCACTGTGGCTGCTAACTTCACTATTGCGGTGTCTCCTCAGAATTAACTACTGCTCTATGTTAATCACTTAACACATGCAACTTCGTCCTTCCTCCGTCCCTGGTCGTACTGCCGCCAATGCCAACACCAGGTCACCACTGTGTCGTCAACGCACTCGTGCTGCCACCTTTGCCATCTTGTCGACACTGCAACAGCAACGCCTCTTGCGGACCGAGTAATCGAACTGATGAAGAATACAATTCTTGTTCTACTTCTGTACTAACCCTGTGTATATAAGGTACACCTTCCTGTGCACTTTGAATTGGCAATCTGCAGGCAATGCTACTCCGTTGACTAACCTCATTCCGTAACGACCGGTGGTGGTGGTGGTGGTGGTGGCAGCAGTGGCAGGTTTGCAACAGCAGCTGCAATAATATACTTTTGGCAACATTCGGGTAACTAAGATGCTGTGCTGCGTTCGAACGCTGTTTGCACATACCCTTCTTTCTTCTCCGTTAAACGTATGCCCCCAAAACGACACGCAACAGCATCCAACTACCAACAATGTTACCAGAATGCACTCCAAATGACCTGTCCTTTTGAGTATCCCAATTTCTTACAATCGTAACGTGTTGAAATCCAGTGTTAAGAATATCTACCACTGAATGTGACACTAAGAAATCACATTTTGACCACACTGTGTATCTGTTTCGCATGGCTCTTCGTAAACTGTGATTACTGCCGTAACAGCATAAACCGGAATTATTTGTAAGACACATACAGAGTGATTTCTTTTAAGTAAATTATTACTTATAAGAATTTCAGGCTTAATGGATTAAGAAAATTCGCGGTGTTGTGCATCAGTGTTGTGGGAGAAACGAAGTTAGAGTTTCGGACTGCAGACGGGGGTGTAAAAGAAACTTCGTCGAGGTAATGTTTCCGGCATACAACACAAAACATTCTACATGTGAATTCGGGCCTAAATATGAACTATCACGTTTCAAGTAAAAGTTTAGGATATCAAACAGATGTGTTTATTACATCGAAATGTACCACGCAGTTCCGTACATGAAGCAGTCGGAAGGAAGACGGCCTGGCGAAACCTCCCCATAACTTCATGTAATACATGGGCTGAATAGCTTTTCCTACAGAGCCCAAATGTGTAAACGTTTCGCTTAATCTACTGCTCGAGGCGGCGACACGATCCTGTCCCCGAAACGCTGTTCCAATATTATTTTAAACAGTAACGATGGACACAGTCCAAAGACCGAATTGTGCCAAATAAAGCTTGTCAGTTTCCAATGATTCATGACCTTACACTGGTGATTTCTTGTGAGAAACAACCAACAAGTGCACCTACAGATATGTAAATTTATTATAACCAGCGTAGCCTCCTACGTGTTTCGGCCAACCACTGTGGCCATTTTCAGGCAGATGTTATAGTACACAGAACGTTACAATAATTTACAAACATAAAATGTTTAGTTTTTTTTTTTTGTTGACTTTTGCTGACCGTGCATCTCGTTATATTTATCTCAGTAATTAACCAACTTGATGCACAAAATTTTTGTTTTACAATAAGTTTATTTCATGTCTCTACATGTTTCGAGCATATGTGCTCATCGTCAGGAGGACGATGAGCACATATGCTCGAAACATGTAGAGGCATGAAATAAACTTATTGTAAAACAAAAATTTTCTGCATCAAGTTGGTTAATTACTGAGATAAATAAAATGTTTAGTTTTATACCTTAAAGGTTTAAAATCTACGTTAGAATACAAACTCTTGATAATTACGTGCTGAACTGCGTTTTCAAATGCTGTGTAAGGTAGCGCAACCTCCACTTGCGTGGTGTTTGGATTTTCTCTACAATTCTCGTCTGAAACATTTATCGTTCTAACAGGCACTGAGCAAGATGATCAAAATGTATATTGGTCTTCATAACCCGTGATTCTTGTCAGATTCTACTGAAACTTTTTCTCTACAGCTTTTCGAAAATACTCGAATATCAAATTTCATGAAAATCCGTCCTATGGGGGCAGGCTATAACAGTCGCTTTTCGCACTTTTGCGAACGCGCCTGAAAAGCACAGATCTGCTACAAACCGATGATGACCAGCCTGCAGTTTATCATTCCAATCCTGAACGGTGGGAACAAAATGGCGACAGTCTTCACCATTGGTGGTCAGCAGTTGGTACAGTACGTAAAGAGCTGGTCACTTCATCAGACATAATAAATCAGTTAACATGCACTGTCACTGTTAGTACCTTTGGTCGGAAGTGGTCCACTGTCTGGGCCAACCTGTAGGTGACACACGTTCAACTGGAGGAAACAGTATTTTTTCCACAGATTTTTCGATATTTTTGCCAATGGATTTTACCAAACGTTTGCTCAGAATGATAATCTTATGGACCTATAGAGAATGCGGAACTTAGCCGTTAAATCCAATCGGCGCCAGACAGAAGTCATACGAAAGAGCTGAATTCTTTAAGAAGCAGAGCAGTTTGTTTAATAGGACCGATAAAACCAGACACGTGTTTTCATGACTTCGGATAGCAGTACCACGGCACAAGCAGGAACTGTGACGTGGGCTACATGTGTATTTGCACAATCTGAAGAATTGTTCTTACATGCTTCAGCGAAGGCAAATGCAAAGATCATTGTTAAGTTCATGGGACTTTGAATTCCTGCATTTGGTTCGATATACCTTGCAGATACAGGTACATCGACGAGCCGATAAAACTGAGAATAGCAACCGAGTAACACATGACGTCAAAATCTGCTGCTGACCATACAGCAATACTCTGTCCCGGATTGTAAAAAACAACGCCTATGACGAATCAGACGTTCAGATGACGGTGCATTGTGACATATTCTTTTAAAAAAACCAAGTAGATGCACTATTTTCTCAAATTTATTTTTGGAATAAAACTCTACATGTTTCGGACATTTCCTCTGTCCAACATCAGGAGTTTTTCAGTGTACACACAGCAATGGTATATGTCATACAGGTTTGCTGACAGCTTGCGAGCAGGATCAGGCTCGCAAACTGTCAGCAGATCTGTATGACATATACCACCGCTGTGTGTAGTGAAAAACTTCTGATGATGGACAGGAGAACTGTTCGAAACACGTAGAGTTTTATCCAAAATAAATTTTGTGAAATTAGTGCATCTAGTTGGTTTTATTATAAGAACGCCTATGACACCAGATAATTCAGATCGTTAATGAAAATTTCTGGCAAGAGACAAACCACCCTCCAAACTGAGATTTCTAAGAACACTAGCTCCTATTTTTCCTAGTGTGTTCATACGAGAAGTCGCAACTTTGATAAAGTTATAAAATAATCCAATTCGTAAATCTAAGTCTTATTTTGGTTAGTTACTTATTTTCCTGGGAATGTTTTCGTGAGAACTGAACAGTGAATGCGTAACTTGAAAGACAGAAATGCACACACAGATATTTAGTGGGGAAAGCTCTTGAACGGTGACGTAGAAGACCGAAGAGACACCTCGAGGATGAGGAAAAGGCTGGCTCATTTTATGGAAGCAAGATCGTGTCCAATGACGAAGGGCTGTGGGATTATGGGTGCAGTACTTTGCGCTTTGCTGCCTGTCAGCTGCCATGTGCATTACGTTCGTTAGGATGATTTTCTTCCAGTTAAGGTAGGTTTAGCCCCAAGGTTCAGTATACAGCTATGTCTGTAGCTGTTAAAATTAACAAATTACTACGCACAAAACATGAAAATATACATAAATTTCAACTACTACCACGCCACATTTCACAAGACTACCTGCAATACACACAAAAAAAATAATAATAATAATCATATTTCATAAGAACACCGGCAACAGACCAAAGAACATTAACCACATATGATGTACGAGGCATACGTGTACCACAAAATGACATCATTAGCAAAATTCACGCTTATGTATTAAGCGATACCGACGGTGCTACCACCTCAGAAATTCACATGGACACCATATTCATATTTTTGTGTAACTAACCGCAATAAATTAATTTATTATGAACGCATGAAAACGTTACCATGAATCTGAAAGTACTCACGAAATAAGGACAAAGTACTTCCGAAGGGAATGCAACATGCTAAACAGAAATCACGATATCAGATAAATTCAAAACCCAAGTATACTTCTATGACAAGCTGGAAACGTTACGGGTGCAAACAGGAACGGTAAACCACATTAACGCAACACTCAATGGAACAGGTGATAATTTTAAACACCGCGTAAGTGTCTTGCCTAGTCTTGCCACAACTTCAGTTTCTGACACAGGTGCAGCAAATCGTAGTCTACAATCTACGTTTACCGTGGCGGGCCAACAGTCAGTCAACTAAAAAGCACAACACGTACCAATTTGTGTGTGTGTGTGTGTGTGTATATATATATATATATATATATATATATATATATATATACAGTATACCTCCTGATGATGGGCTACAAATATGCCCAAAACATGTACGGGTTGACTGACGAAATAAATTGAGGATAAATGGCGCATCGGGTTAGTTTTCAATACACGGATGGTCGTTTAAGTCATCTGAAAACACGTAATTTCATACAAACATACCTACTTACCTACCCCCCCCCCCACCCACACACACACACATGTGCATGTGCGCCACTTGTTGACACACTCCAAGCAAACAATATTATGCTACACTGGTGGTGTCTGAAAACAACGAATTTAGTAAACAGGTACGACACAGCTAACAAAGATGACTTTGTAATGACAAACCCAAATAATTATGCATACGTAACGCATAAATGTAGACGAGAGATGGGACTAAAGCATGTAAATGGCACGCATAAACAAAAAATGAACACTAAATTTGTAACTTTCCGCAAAACGGCTATTCGTAGCGGTGGAGGGGGGGGGGCATTTTCATATCATTAAAAATTACAAGTTTTATTCAAAATATTTTTTGCAGAATTTATCGTAATACAAAAATAACCCACACCCGAAATAAAGTCTGTCATACGAAATGTGATTCGCTTCGAAAACCATATCTACACACAGCAATGACGGCACTAAGAATAACCACGTATTTCGTTCACAGTCGGACTTCCCATTTCTGCACAATTTCCCCAGAACTCGGAAGGTACGACGATGACTCTGTTTCTTTGTCACGTCTAATCTGGTGACACTTGATACGGCGGGGAAATGTTTGTCAAGGTTCATGTCACTCTTATCTTATCACGGCGCAAGCAAACACGTTGGAAAACAATGACTGGGTACAGACAAATAATATCTCGAAGACAAATAAGACAATAGGCTTTTCATATTTATTGGATTGCAACATCACAAGATGCAAAGAGAAGGTCTCCTGCGATACAATTACATAACTTTCTGCAAAAGTAAGAACTTTAACAAAGAAAAACTTAAGTTACCTTGAAAACGGAGAATATCCGCTCTCAATAAAAACAAATATTTTGAACACACGTAACAATACTCACCTTATATCACGAAATTAATTTGAATCGAAGGAAAAACAATCACTTTAAATTATGCAATTATTTGGAACTCCGACTCCATGGCACGAATGTTTATTTTTGGTGGTCACTTCTAAAATAAAAAAAAATATTACGCAATAAATGTTTCTGGCATCTTGAATACAACGCGAACCCGGCAAGCCAGTGAAACAGTAACGCCTTACAGCGCCACTCCTATAACAGATACGGACTCGATACGTGTTACCCACCGGATGTCTTCACTGAGGCCCTTCGCGGTAATGCACAGTCTCGCCAGATGAATCTCATCCTAGTTCAAACACTACACGCTACTGTACTCCCAATTCATGCCCCTCTTATGAAGCCATTCAACCTTCACCTTTACAGCACGTAAGAACTTTCAGAACACGTATGCTGTTGTATCAGTGTGGGTGTCATCACAACTAAACGCCATGTTTCGACGTTTCATTTCGCCAGATATTTTAGACCGGTAGGTAAGAGGTGCTAAATCTGTAGCCACGCCAAAGAAATATGCCGCTGCAAGTGTTTCTAGTGCTAAATTTTATGTTTTGTTGATCGTGCATCTCTGTATAATCTTGTAAACAAAACCAACATGGTGCAGAAATTTGTTATTACTTATATTTATCAATCTCTACATGTTTCGGGCGACTATGTGCCCATCATCAGGAGAAACAACTGTTTTTTGCGACACTTGGTACTTGTTATTCTGTGTGGATGACTGACTTGTATGCAGGGTGGAATTCCACCCTGCATACCTACATACAGTTGTTTCTCCTGATGATGGGCATACAGTTGCCCAAAACATGCAGAGATTGATAAATATACTAAGAACAAATTTCTGCACCATGTTGGTTTTGTTTACAAGTTTCTAGTGCTATTCTCCTGTACCAATTTAGATTTCAATCACTCTTTAAACACCCAAACAACAATATAACTCTATCTTCAACTCATCCATTGGGGAAGCAGACATATGCCCCTCAGACCGATATCCGATGAACTGCCTACAATAGGGGAATGATGCAGATAGCAAGAAAAGCCGGAAAAGTCGACGCTTACGACACAGATATGCTTCCACAGCATGAAGTGAAGCGGTAGCATCTGTCGGCATAAGCTAGCTATTACTAGGCCAGAGGACGATTAGACTGTTTTGAGGTAAAAAAAATGGGAACTGTGGAAGGAAGTAATGTGAATGCAAGAGAGAGAATGCAGAGTAAGATCCGACGATGAAATGTGGAAGCCGACGAGAAATTAGGATAATAGGTATTCGGCCCTGGTACAGTACATCCTAAATAAAAGTCCACCACTACAGCACTAACGCTGCTAGGTTACTGGGGGGGGGAAACGGGTTTTTTTTTTCGGACGTCCACTATGCTTCAAATTCGGTGAAAATGAATATAGTTTTAGTGCTAAAATCCTCCACCTTGAGCGCGACATGTCTGACATGCAACTGAGATACCACCAGCTGTGTTCACTCGCATCAAATATTCCGAGTGAACTCAGAGTGGCTCCCCGTTCCACACCAGAACTTCCCACTTCTTCGGACAGATGGCTGCACTGTGTTTGAGTGGACTGCTGCTAGGGGACGCTACGTTGATGATTTCACGCTGGTTGTAGCACTTGCTCAAAGATGTCACTGAGATCCCAAATGTCTTCCTTTATGTCCTCCGTAGATGCCATTGCTTCTTCATTTAAACCTTCGACAGATGCCACTGCTCGTGTCGTCATCCTTCAGAATATGATCCCTCGTACAATATTCAAACTGGTGCCACAGACGAATTATGAAATTAGCCAATTTCCGTTTTTTTTTAACTTAGGGTCTTTGAAAATGTGTTACAGAGCGCAATTTCTGGGTGCACTTCACTTGGTAACACCAATACCCGGAAGAAAGTCACATCCAGCCTCTTTTCGGCTATCTTTCACGGCGGCGCCTTAAACATTTAAGAACGTATCCCCATTACACGGCAATTCGTAACACATCAGGCTGCGCCTGGAAAGATACAATTCCGCCCTCAGCAATGTTAATGTATGGACAGAACAACCCCTTGTAATTTTTATTTTACCTCCACGTGCAACAGAAAGTAAAATGTACAGACAAGGCGAAATATTTTAATCGAAATGAATATAAACAAATAAATACAAAGTCAAATATAAATCCATATTTCAACAAAAATCAGGATGGTGATGGTCGAATATTTTCCTCTTCGCCGCTACATACCACCACCATTCGCAGCACAGACAACAGTCAGAATACCAGACCATCGCTGTTTCACCTCTGAATTAAACCACTAATAATACTAAAGTAGCAGATAACAAGGCTTTGCAGGCAATCCACATTTATTAACTCCGATTCAGTAATGAGCCATTACTAAGTCTGACAGTACACAGTAAGTCAAATAAAGCAAGTGTACGGAGACCTTCCTACACAAATACGAGAGAATGAACACGAACTCGTAGGATGAAGACGCGACGGTTCACTAAAAAACCATCTTTGTCATTACAAGAGGCCAAGATTCGAGAGACGCGCTCGATGTCCACCCACACAGTTAACTGCGCCCCAGATTCAACAGAAAACTGCCGCGGGAAAGACGATTAGACACCAGTACAAATTTTTCACACGAATTTGCGCTGTTCAAGGTTAAGACGATTGCCCGCATCGACACACGACGGGAACACGCGTGCCTGGTGGAATGTGAAGACATCTTCATGAAGAAGGGTCGGGGAATCCGGCAAGGAGGTGGTGAGAACTCCGCAGGCACCCTTGCCGAGGCACGGCAACAAGGTAATGCGATTCGACAACCGATCACTACGTGTTTTATTTTCGTATCTTCGATGTATGAAGAAAACATTCAAGGAATACTGAATACAGCTGGGGGTTGAAGGCAACATGGCGTAAACGAGGGGTTAAACCGGCAAACTACGCTACTCTACCCGAAAAGCATCCTGTGCTTGATGCCGGAACGCTGTTGGTTGCTTACGTAACGGGGAAAAACTATTTTTGGTAATGATCTCGGCACATTTGTTACATGACCTGCCTTACCACGCATCCTACTGCCCAGTTCCAAACGCTGTAGCCATATCCACACGCAACCAGGATACTCTCATGACGTGGTACTTAATAACCAAAAGGGAGACTTTACCTTCTAATATACGACACAGCATTGCTTGAAAGTAAAACTTCTGTTACAATTACTAATCTTTCCTCAAACAGCAGTTGCTTGTCCACACTCGGGTAGTCGCGGTGGCAGGGACGTCACAACAACAGAACTCTCTGCTCGAGGCGCGTATGCCGTTTGGTGATGGTACAGACCTGGCGATGGTACCAACCCCCCCCCCCCACCCACCCACCCAACCAACCAACCAACCAAGTTCTTCCATATGTATGCCGCGAATGACCGAAACTAAAACAAAGGACATAGTAGGACTGTAGTAAGAACACAGAACGAAAGAAACGACCGCGAAAACGGACACTCTTGTCTGATATCGATCACAAAACTACCTACGACACAGACGGTCACACCGCACTGCAACGTATGAAGAGAGAGAGAGACAGCTGCGTATGACACTTAAAAACGCGCTTTCAGGGCAGTTTTCGTCTACCTACCCATATGCTTATTACTTTCAACACCTCATGCGTCACAACTCTATAAAGACACTTCTGCGAAGGCCGCCACGTCAGTACTTTTACCAGGGAACACAGAGTTGAAATCACAAATAGCACTAACAAGCCTACTTCTACTAAAAGAAAAAAACTATAACAAAATAAGTACTAAGAACGGGAACCGGGGTGAAATACTGTCTCAAAAATAAAAAACGATCCTGCAGAATTCACTTCATCTATACTTGGCGTAAAAGAAGCCGACATGGGTTTGGCGGCACTTCAAACAAAATCAAGAGTGGGAAGAGTGAAGTTTGAAATACACATCTAAACGAGCTCCCTCTGTGATTTCGTATGTGTCAACGAGCCTAACGTTCATGCGCTGCAGACTAAAATCCAATGTAGCAAACACTTCCACTTTACATGCGGCACCTCGCTGTCGTGAGTCATCTGCGGCATTTCAACGCCATTTTGGTGTACAACAGGACATGTGCCAAATACTAACGGTGCCTGGCCCGAAGTATAGGTTATCTTGCGCAACAAAAGTACCATTATTACACATAAATATAATAATTATAACAACAGATGGACTTCAATATAACATGTTTCGAAATCTGTGGGCCATCTACAGGTTTTCCTATGACGTACGCGCTGTATGTACATGGTAACTGTTGTCCCGTCCCTGTCATGTCTGTACTGGATTGTCTTGCCTGTTGGATTGATGGGTGTCTTCTTGGGTTGTGCGTTTTGTTTTCAGTCGCGTGTGGGTATTGTGTTGAAAATTTGGCTTTTGGTGAACGTGTGGTTGTCAGGATGCAACAGTTAGATGTTTATTATCAATACTTTCTCAACATGTTTCGGTCATCATTATGCCCATCTTCAGGAGGACAAGACGTGTGTAACACACGTCTTGTTCTCCTGAAGATGGGCATAATGATGCCCGAAACATTTTGAGAAAATACTGATAATAAACATCTAACTGTTGCATCTTGTTGGTTTTCTTTCTCACTTCACAATTTGCTCACGATGCACGGTCACAGAAACCTAAAGCGTGTGGTTGTCGTTTAAGTGTTGGTTTAGTGTGCTAAAATTCTACATATACAGCCTCGGCAGTCAAAACCTATGACTTGACAAGCACACCGTTACCAAAAACCTAATTTTCGACACAGTACTCACACATGGGCAAAGAGACAAAACACACACCTAAGAAAACACCCACCGAACGGGCACCAGTACACACCACAGAGACAACGGTTACCACGTAAGTACGGCGCGCTGTAACCAAAACCTCACTACGTCAAAGGAAAACCTGAAGTTTAAAATTATCCACATACCATGCAGTAAGACAGGTCACGGCATATATTTCAACATATGTTGTGAAAACTTGAATATTGACCTATTCAGGCAGAAACACGTTTTATTAAGACCATCTACTATTACTGTTAAAATGACTGCAATTTATTGCTATAATTATTTACACTTATATAATAACATATCTAAGGAATAATAAAGCTATTTTGAATGTACCACCAGTTTTAACAAAAAAACAATTACATTCTGCCCACACAGTGCATTTATACGTTTGGTATATCACAACAAACAGAAAATTTCACGCTTTGCAACACTCAATTAGTCTTCACAACCGACAGCGCAAGTGTTTCATGCGCGGTGCGAACTGGGTCTTTAACTTGGACTGATTACGTTTCGTTTGCAAGGAGTTAAGACACATTATTTACCCGAACAATCCAAAATCCTCTGCAGATCAGCAGCCATTTTTCATGACTAATAAGAAAACGAGCTGCATGCACACAACAGGTTAGACAGGTTATACAGCACCCACACGGATCAAAATTAGGTTACTTATGGACGAACAAGTTTCAACAAAATCCGGGTAGTAATTTCAGACGCTTAAGACGAGGCTGGATGAGCACACACATCCACATCATGCATTCACTTTAAGCAAAGAACGCTTCGTCACAGGAAAAGGCGCCGTTTCTAGTGTCGTCCGCGCTACCGGCTAAGCTGACTGAGACAGTATAGTTTTCCTCAGGCTCTCCCAGCTATCTGTGCGACAATGCCTTGGAATACCCTACGACCTCGAAAGGCAACTTCAAATATCCCAAGCCTTTAAATTTAAATGCAATACCACGATGTCATTAGCCACTAATTACAGAGGTAGGACACGAGAATCTAATCGCCCCTCCTCCAAACACACACTATTAAGCGCATCGACTTACCATGTGAGCTGTTAACGCTGACAGGCACAGGAGTGACGTAGAATGACGCACATGCGAACCGGGACCTGGGCAAAGCAAGACTGCTGAGCGGGGTCAGAACGCGCTACGTGTATGAATGATACACAAGTCCGAGCGTTGGGCGGGGGAGGGAAGCATGCGTGAGTCAAGGGGAAAACGCAGATCGCACGCAAGCGCTCGTAATGCCGTCGGCAGCTGGTATGCAAACAGCAGCGCACGATCTGTGCGGCCGGTTGTTCCTACCACGCAGTATTACAGAATATTTCTCGCGACAGTCTCTGCCGAACGCTCCCTCTGGAATGGAACTATCCGGTCCGGCAGCGAGGTAGCTGCCCACCCCTCAACTGCCAACTCGCTTCACGGTGCAGGCTCTTTCTTTAAAGTCTGATGGTTACTATACTGGTCAAGAAATTCGTTACATTTAGGCAACCAGGGAATCCAATGAAGTGTTCACAAAAATCCGCCGTTAGGTCATTCATACCCTCAGCCAGTTGAATCCACACCCTGCTTCTCTAACATCTGAAGAGCATCCTGCCATATGTAGTTATTGACTGTGGAGTTCGCAGATGACCTTGGCTATAGTCTGCACTGAGCTATTCAACACCCACGCTGTGAGGGTCAACTGCATTCCCTTGAGTAAGGGACTGTAACCTTGCGCTCCCTTTAAGTTTTCCTGTTAAAATTACCTAACCATTTAATTCTCCGTCAACCACGGCATTAACTACATCCCTACCCATTTTCTAACACAACAAATTACTACGATCTACGTATCCCACCGCAGCTGACAGCCAGCGATGTCATACTGACAGTTCAGTCCTAAAATAAGTGGCGCAGCCAGTGTAACGTAAAGTAACAGCACGAACACTGACAAAAGGCCAAACACAATAAAGCGTTGGTGGAATGATACAGGGAAGCAGGAGTACTTGGAGTCAAACCTGCCCCATGCCACTTTGTCCGTCACAAATCCCACATAGGCGGCTCCTTCAGTTAGGAACCAGACGCTTCTATAAGAGAAAATAACGCAACCACTCGATACGCAAGATAAAGTCCTAAAAAGTACTTCTTCACTGCACGAGTTACACTATGTAACCGTGCCTTAAATTGTTGCTCTTCTGCGTTAAGTAGTTCTTAAAACACTTTTTGAACACATCACAACTCAACAATGACGCAGATGAAATTTTCTTTTCTAATTGGGCTGAAAGCAAGGAACGTTTACGAAAATAATGATGCGAAGTGTCCTTCCCAAGCGCGCTGTAATAATATCAAACACCTAATGAAATAAATATGTTTCGTGACGAAATGTAGATGGGTCCAATGAGCACCGGCAGCAGAGAACGTACGCCACCATAAGCAGTATAATGTACTCGTATACAAATCTGTGTCGAAAGGGGAATTTTGCAGGATAATAACTTGGAAAAAAAAACTTCATAATGTCAATAATCCTTCAATAACACAAGCACAACACCTTTGTTATGTCACGTAACTCTGTGACACTACCAGCGAAAACAGAAGCCAGCCAGCACCAGGCACACCACTCGTAGGTCAAGCTATGAAGTTGACGTCATGCGGTATTTGCCGACACCACGAAACAACTAGAAAGCGTACCTATAGTGATAGCTCGGTGTACTGCGTGCCTTCACAGGCATCATATCACCGCCTCCACAGAACCCCACAATGAGGCTCTTCTTGAGTTGGCTTAACCCAGGTCAAAATGTCAGCACCCATTTTCTGACATCCACTTCAACTTCATACTGTGTTTCCATGCACAAACATCTTGAGAAAGCCCCACCTTCCGTGCACGATTCCCAACGAAAAATTAAAATGCATTTCTTTGAAGTTAATGAACACTACGAGCAGTGTGACAGAAGAAGACAGCACTCTATGCACTCCATTGCTGGTAGGATTGTTACTTGAAGCCACTAATGGACGAATTAAAATACTCAAAAAAGCAATTCCAACGAATGCGACGCACCTATGGTAGCGACAGCTCTAGGAACTACAAGTAAACAAGTGAGATGAATGGCTGACATTCCGAGCAGGTAACTGGAATTGATGTCATGGAATGTAGATGAGGATGGGATAAGACGTGATCTACTGGCGTAACTGGGCAAAGGGCGTCAGCACACCCAATCCAGAATTGGTACGAATATAAAAACGTATTCTGCTACGTCACGTCACTATGGATGGGAGCATGTATGTCTGCAAGCCAGAAACCATCAATTAAATCATTTAGCAACTACCTGTGTCGAACTAAGCAGGTCTAAAGAGATCTGCTTCAATTAAACTTTCCCGATCAGAGATGCACGATATACTCGCATCTGAGGGGGGGGGGGGCGCATTAAATTCGAGAAAATATGTACAATATTTCCAAACTGACGTCATGACACATCAGTAGTAACCACTGATGCGAAATGATGCAATTAAAGCATCGCACGTTCCGCTTCTCCGCTAACATAATTTCCCCTTTCCTACAGTATCACTCGGGTAAATGTGGTCCTCCCACTTACCACCTTATGTGCCACACACTGCAGGGACCGTGCGACTCTTGTCAGCTGAGCTGAATCACAAAAAAAAAAAGGGAGGGGGCAGATCGGAAATACCCATGTGGTGTGGCTATGGCCGATGACGTCATCAAGGTCATGCAAGATTCCCATGTAGCATCTGCCCTGACCTTACTGCTTCGAATTAGGGTCAACCTGAGCTCAGGTCTCAATGCCTATCCTCTATCTTAGCCTTCGGACGATTCACGGTTTGAAGCATACTGTGTGTTTATATATACATCTGTGATTTACGTAACGATTTCAGCAGCGCGCGCTATGTATTGCGCCCAATGGCACCACTTTGTATCCTCACAATCACGTCACCACGATTCATTTTAATACGATTTTCCTTTTATATACCGATCCCCCAACGAGGTGAAGTAGCTGGCACACCTGCTTCTTAATCCTGGAAGGTCGCTTCTAGTCCAGTCCCGTGAGGCAAATACTGAAATAATACCATCAAACAGGTCACGACTGCTTCCACATCCCTCTTACCTGATCAGTTAAAGACTTCATGACGAACCGAGTTGACAATACGATATAAGAAACAGGTCAAGTGATCGCTCTTAATATGGTATAAAACGATTGCCGTCTGTATTTGGTCCCCTATACACTAAATGTGACATCCATCCCAAACCCAACAGTGGTTTCACTTGCGGATGTGCAGATGCGACGCTAACAGACGCCCCAAGCCGTCACGTTCAAAACGATGTTCCGACCTGTCACCCAGGGGCGGACTTCCCATGAAACTAAAGATGCCTAAGCTTCAGGGCCCCTCACTCGCACGGGCGCCTTCGAAGGCCCTGGGAGGGACCCTAAATAAATATTCGCCTTCGTATCCAAAAATTGTGTAAGCTTCAGGTCCCACAAAACTGGGATCCGCCCCATGTAGCGGAAACGCTAGTAGGCCTAATTCCAGAAGAAGTGACTCATGATGGCGCTGTCTCTGTATGAAAAATAATGCACTATACTGAATAACGGCAAAATGAAATCTCCTTCAGAAAATTCCTTGCCCCATTAACGTCATGTTCTCGAGACAATGCGGGTCATGGACACAGGAAGCACTAACCCTACCACCTGAAACTTCACTCATCTTCCTGCAGAACATCGGTGGCAGGTTGTAATTACAACTGAAAATATTAGAATGTAAAACAGACAGACGAACGTGAAGCGAACTAAAACGCAAGGATATTCCGTAATTTGTTGTTATTCAGCTTTTGTTACCTCAGTTCATTCAATAATGACAACTGGTTTACTTCGAGTGCAACTTTCCCGTTCTCAACTGTCACAATTGTATACCACACTTACACTGGTATCTCGAACGAAATTCACATTTCCATGAATTAAGGCGAGTACTCTACCAACCTCAAGGCTCCACCGACAATCACAGGTACAAGTGGTACGGCTCACTGTGGCATACAGTAACTACAATGCACGCTCCGGCCTGCCGACAATTTTGGTGACCCCTAGCCAAGGCACAAGGTTAAGCAAGTAAGATTACATTCATCATCACCGTTCTGTCAAGGTGAGAAAAGATGGTGACCTTCCTCACTGCTCCATGCGGCATCAACCTTAGCAGCTTCCAATTCCGCTTGCCACCAGAGACTGTTACCAACGCTCCGCTTTACTTCCAACCTAGTAACGTTTCTTGCCAATATTCATCACCCTAACCACATTCAGGATCACAAGAGAAAACTATCTTCTCTGCCTTCTGCTTCGACCTCATGTTGTAACTCGAATACAAGTAAACCTGTCGGAAGGTAGCGTTTGAGTTCTCACCCTACTGGCAAAAATCGTTTCAGTGTTTCGGTGAAGGCACAGACGATCTCAAACGATTCTCAAAATCCCTAACAATTAACGTGCTGTTACAATGAAAAGTAAAAGCCTCCAAGCGACTTTGAGCCCAGGGCCAGGGCGAACATCTCCACAGTTTATACGGATAATATCACTCATGGGTGAGCCAGGTAGTTCAGTCGGTATAGCGACTGACTATGGGCTGGACGGTCGGGGATCGAATCCCGGTGGGGAAGAGTTTTTTCCGCCCGTCCATACCATACCGTCCCTGCGGCCCACTCAGCCTCCTGTACAATGGGTACCGGGTCTTTCCCGGGGGTAAAGTGCGGCCGGGGCGTGCTGCTGACCACTCACCCCCTTCTAGTGCCGCGGTCATGGAAGAGTAGAGCTATACGTCTACCAACCCTCTGGGCCACACCGGGGCTGTAACGGGAAAACTCTACCTTTAATATCGCTCATGGAACATCAATCTGTCGTAACCCACACAATTCTTCAAACTGACATTTCCGCATTACTAAGTTGGGTTACAAACACACCTTCTGTCAAAATGCTGTTTCCAAAAAAAAAAAATGCTTGCCCTTATATTTTAGTAAAAATATAACATGCTTAAATGTTTGTCTATTAAGGATCGGCCAAGTTTTTCTTGTCTCCTGTAAAACCGTGTATCGGTGGGTTATGACGAAGTGCTGTTTCATGTTCGCTGCTGCCATGAATGATGGTTCCCGTAAAATTCTCGCAAAAAAAATTCAATTTTATTTTACTGAAGACTCCACACGAATTACACCGCCCATGATATTAAATTTGTGAATATGAACACTAATTTACAAATATGTGTAAAAATGCTATTAACGTAAAAATACGTTGTACTCTCAAAGCGAATGGTCAAGTAAGTATCATATTCCAGCAATAAAAATAAATTTGATACGGCGAGTTTAATTTCACGTATGAAACACACTTTGAAACACAAGAAAGCCAACACAATGAAACCACGTCTGACGTTCTGCGAAGATTCATTCAAAGTTCTATATCGGCACCCGTTAGTTCGCTTACAAAATTCAGCGACCCCGTTTCAGCGTCTCCAAAACTTGATCAGTCTACACACACTTTCTTATAAATGTCAGGGTATCTCAATACGTAATTCCACTCTACCGGTGATTTCTCCTCTACGTGTCCCTTTCCCTTCTTCCGGACACTTGCCTCACCCACGTTTGGAGTCATTCACTGTTCGGACATCTTGTATCGTCCACATTTACAACAGTAGTTAAAAACACTCAATTTCAAGGACAGGACTGCTCCAGTCGCGTCTTCAGCCAAGTCAGTGAACACCAACTGTCAGATGGACTCGATGGACACAAACCTATTCGAGGTTTAGAATAGCCTTGCCTATCTGACCCATCTCACAGTCAATGTTTCACCGAATCTTTTACAAGGGCAATGGAGAAAGTCCAAACAGTGAATGATACAAAGTATGATACATCGCAAGAATCCCACAGAATGGCTCCACAAGGCTGTTTCATGAATAAATCTATCCTCTGACAGAAAAAGAACTAATGCAATGACACACTTCAGATGCGACATATTCTTCAAATTGTGTATTGCCTGCAAGTAATACGAATACCGGCATTACGCGCCTTTTTACCTTAAATACGCCAAGAAGCCCTGGGGGACACCCAAATTTGGAATTCGTAACCTAGCACGTCTTTCCCACAATAACAAAACACTGTACAGAATTAACGTAAATAGAACAAAATTTCATAAAAACAACAATTCATAGTTTTAGCAGAGGACATCCAGTTATGTTGAGTATAATATTAAAACGAAACATACACTTCGTAAAAAAATCTTATATTTTATTAATTTAAGATAGTTGTGTTTGACGACGTATATATTTTATTTCATTTTAACGATTCATAGAAAAATCTTCAGTCGAAAGTCCCCCGAGAGATCAAATACACAAGTTTACGGTCTTCAGCTAAGTTTCGGAAACCCACGAAAAACTAGCACGCAGTGGCAGTATTCAATTTTGCAGTCACGTTCCGCACAATGGCAACGACAGTGTGAGATTGTAGACCACCAAATAGGAAAGTCTGATGGAACCAGGGTCACAGCCACTTGCTTCTTCCGAAGCAATGGTGGGCAGTCTACGTGCATCACATTTTGTACACACATGTCTGAGGTGTGTACTCCGCTAACCAGTCTGTTACGTCAATTTTAATTCTCGGAAGGAAAGAAGGAAAGGCACTGAAAACTTTGGATGATTTTATATATTTCACCTTCGGCTACCCTTCACTTTTTGTTGTACACACACAAAATTATCCCATTTAATGCATGCATGCTCAATACTTCATATCGCGATCAGCCTACACAACAAACGGCTTGTTCATTTGGATCACTTCCGTTGAGAGAACAGGAGTTCACTCGTGCAGTCTCCTCCTCCTCCTCCTCGATGCCAATAATTTGGACGAATTACAGATCAAGTTCGTTTCTCCAGCAACTATACTTAACGCAATATTCCAAACGTGAATGAATTCCGTGTATTATGGAACCAGTTCTTATAATAAAACCAAAGCGATGCACTAATTTCTCAAATTTATTTTACGAATAGAAATCTACATGTTTCGGACACTTTCTCTGTCCATCATCAGGAGTCCTGTACTGTACACACAATAAGGTATTTGCCATACAGGTTATGCTGACTGCTTGCTAGCATGCAGTCAGCATAACCTGTATGACATGTACCTGTTGTTGTGCGTACAGTACTAGACTCCTGATGATGGACAGAGAAACTGCCCGAACCATGTGGCTTTCTATTCCTAAAATAAATTTGAAAAATTAGCGTATCTCGTTGGTTTTATTATAAGAATACATCACGATACACGGTCCTCTGAATGTCAAATATGGAACCAGTGTCCACGAAAGACACTCACTGGACCCTGACGTAAATATCTCAATGCAAGCCACTTCTTGCCAAATTTTATAACACCGGTATTAACATCTTTTATCCAGCCTCTAAATCACAGCTGGTCTCGTGAGCGTACCAACAAAAATATTACCATACGGGCCCTATCTGTTACATGCATCTATTGTCATATTCCTACTGATTTAACCACTCTACCAATACCCTATCTATTAGGCAAGGTGTACAACTTAGAGACTCACTGTCGTCTCCACTCGTTTACGCTTAAATGTTTCCTACGGAAAAATTAGCTTTAGCATTAAAAACAAAACAATATGAGTTCTCTCTTATTCTGATTCTGCGCCACGTCAATGGGTGACGGGTGCCCGACGTTTCGGGACAGCACTATGATGATTAGGCATTCGATCCTTTCTAGATAGGACCACCACGCTGTAACGAATAAGTCAACTGCAACGCCGTGGAAGCCTACAAGCTCGGAAAAATAATACTGCTACGAAATAAAAAAAAATTATTGCTCGTATTTAATTTCACGTCTAATAATAAAATCTAAAAGTTCCTGTTAACTGTCGCATCCTTGTCAAAACAAATTCATAAGCCTAAATAATCTAGGGAAGTGATATATCACAATTAAACAAACAGGGGATAAAAGTTATTCTTGGAACTTGATACCGACCGGTGTGTTGCTTCAGTGAATCTGTGCATCACGTAACAAAGCTAATCAGTAAAGCCAACGAAGAAAAACCGTCTGGACACCACGGGCACGTACAACACACTTCTGGCCAAATAAAGGTACAGGTACAGTTCACCCTTGTACAGGCACTGAGGCTCTGTACAGGCAGTACGGCACATATGGGGAGTAGGGGTATAGCTCCACTCTTTCTTGACCACTAGAAGGTGGCAAGGGGTCAGCGTCACACTCCGCCCGCTCTTTACTCCCGGGAAAGACCCGGTACCCATTGTACAGGAGGCTGGGTGGGCCCCAGGGCCGGTCTGCGGAAAATCTCACCCCCACCGGAATTCGATCCCCGGACCGTCCAGCTCGTAGCCAGTCGCTCTACTGACTACGCTACCCGGCCCACTCTGGGCAAATACTTTCTTGCAAATTTCACATTCCAAAGAAAATTAAGACTACATATTGTATGGCGCCAGTTTATTTTTTTTTTTAATTTTTTTTCCGAATCAACGTTTTACAGTTTGGAGACTTTCACTCTTATTTTTGTATTACGTAACACATGGGGTGCGGTGGTGGGAGGGGGATGTTCCACTTCAGCTTGACGGGAAGCAGGAGTTCCAACTGAAGCAACACGGGCCAAAATTAAATTGGCTGTTATTGCGTCACAGACAGCCGTTTTCGCTTTGCGTACTTAACTGCTAGCAAAGGTGGAGCAAATGGCCATCTCCAGTACTTTAGAGTATTTGTACAGTTCTTACCATAAATAAAGTCCCATCACTATGTATACGGTATTTAAAACAATTGACAGTAACAAGCAAATAAGTAGGATAAATCCCAAAACCAAACTTTTGAGGGTGCGGGTGGGAAAGGCAGCACCTACCCAACGGCTCGACCCCTAGACAGACATGCAGACGGACTGGCGATACCCTCGACCGACAAACATCCGACTCCCAGAGCGTTTTCTACCCATAGGGAAAAGCAATGAGTCATACCCAATTCTGAAGTAACGTCATCGGAAAAGGCTAGAAAACGATAACGGGAAAGTCCAACATACTTTGTGGCTTGGACAAAAATTAGGCTTGAAATATGGTGGCCAATAATTATAACCTAAGTACATAAATATCAAGACTGGCAGAAGCACGTGCGGTAATTTACTTCATAACACAATCAGTAGCATATACACACTACAGTCGAAACAACACTTCGATTTTGCAGCAAAAAAAAATTTAAATATCTGACTGGTACAAGACTGTCCAGCGACTAAGAACAAATACCTCTTGCAATCAGGGCCCAGCCCCGCACATGCCTGTCTATTAAAACTTGAGAACGGGGCAAATAAAACTCCCGAAACGTCTTGTTTCTAGGTTATGAGACGATGGGAAATGCCCAGAAACCTAGCAATCCCACGCGCAATACAAACCCTTGCGGGCAGACACGTCTTGCTCTCTCAATCCCCGTATACATCGTATCGAATTCCTGCTTGTATCATGTTTCTAAAAGGAAAAAGTAAGTACAATAAATTCGCCTCATTATTTTAAAACATGGGATATTTCAGAAATAAAGTGCGAAGCATTACGCGCGAATATAACAACACATCCGCAGTGACTCTTCGAAGTAATCTGTAGGCCGCGACAAATCCCTTCTCGGAAATCCCACAGGTAAAAAATACCGGAAAATCCACGAGGGCTTTGCGATATTTGCGGACGAAAGCCGTTATCAGAAATAATACTTCCGAAAGTTCCTAGACGAATGTATAGTACTGTATATGCTTGACTGCTACTGGCCACAACCCACCCGTCTACCCATTTTCAAAGCTTCTGTCTAAACGGATGGCGTAGCAATACACAATTATACAAGTCAGTAATCCTGTTGTTTCCAATTCCTAGTAATACGCAGTCCGATTACATAACATTTGCTGAACAGACGCCATGCTTTCAATTGTTAGCACTCGCAAAATGTTTCCACAAATCTGTGGGTATGCTTACAATGTATCTTACACGACGGTTCATTCGTCATCACTGTGGAACCGAGAGCTAAAAGCGAACTACAGGTTTTGCGCGACCTCCACCACGTCATTTTAAGTTATATACGAAAACTGCCCGCATACTTTCGTGACATATATTAGTGGTCCGGGTCGAATCCCAGGCCTGTCTATGTTCGACGTACGGGCTGCAAAAAGTTATTTTTTTTTCCAGGCGGCTAAGAGGAGATTATGTCAAATCGCTTCGCGGGCCACGTACGTACGTGTTCGACATAAGCAGGTCCCTTGGAACATTTTCAAAAAGGCGGGGTGTACAAATCAGAAACCGACACGACTACTTGGAATTACTGAAATGTGGGTCTAGGATTATGGTATGCTGGTGTCTGAACGTGTCCATCATCTGTGCTTGTTCTTCCACTCTTGAAACAAATGGGAAAACGACATGTTCGCACAACCAATTAATATCATTACAGAAGCAATGTAAGCAGTAAACTGTTCGTCGGGCTGTTTGTCCGTCGGCATATCGTTCGTTGCCAAGGAAACCAAACTGAAATCTCGATTACGACAGAACTACCAGACGGCAGCAGTAAACACTGGAATGTCCACTTTTATTTATATTATTGTACGAAAGAACGCAGCTTCCTGCGGCACGCCGTTTTTATGCTACTGAAAGGACACGTGATACGTGTTTTTACATGTTTCAAGTGTGCATTTCGAGGATAAAATAAAATTAACAAGGTTAAAATTGAAATGAACAAAACAGACGAGTTTCTTTGTCGCGTGTGGTGGGTGGGGGGGGGGGGACCTCTAGGGCCCTATTGTTTTATTTTTGACATCAACCCGGCTTCCGGAACGTCTCCCGTCCACAGCCT
>Ga0123354_10000478_pt1 | contig 39883 bp, 26 predicted proteins | sample TergutLab28metaG_2_FD_97872 | JGI IMG/M metagenome (GOLD analysis project Ga0123354, IMG submission 97872) | Labiotermes labralis P4 segment gut microbial communities from Petit-Saut dam, French Guiana - Lab288 P4 | ecosystem: Host-associated > Arthropoda: Insects > Digestive system > Gut ... | reverse complement strand
GTGTGGTGTGTGTGTTTGTGTGGTGTGTGTGTGGGTGTGTGGGTGTGTGTGGTGTGTGTTTGTGTGGGTGTGGTGTGTGGGGGTGGGGGGGTGTGGGGGTGGGGGGGGGGGGGTTGCGCGTGCGTCCACTGAAATATACGTTGGCCGGGTGCTCTGAAGTTATTTCATTTTGGTAGTGGTGTCTACGAATATTCTTGTGTCGCCTTATTAACCTACCGTAGCGTGATCTTGATGCTAAGAGATACCGAGCGATAACCGCTCAGATGGTGTCTGACAGTTTGTAGTGTGGAGCAGAGAAAGTGATCGTATGAGGCCTCGAAACCCATGAATAGTAATGACACAGCTGAAGTGGTGGAAAGTATGTTGTTTATACGAGAAGTGAAACGGCCTACTTCACCCTCGAAAGCCTGCGAGGCGGAATTAATCTATAGGTAGCAACCCGAGTTGCTGGTGTTATATTCACCGCAAACTCTGACGAACGGCTGAAGTTCTAAAGTGAATAATGATGTTCGCGCAAGGCCCTTGAACTTAACTAAACTCAACTCTGACCGTGATATTACCACATAAAAAAGTTCACCAGCATATTCCCTGATAATTTGTCACCATCGATTGGCTTCTTCTTTGAAAGTGAATTTACTTGTTAAATCGCATTGATTATATTTCATCCATAATGTACCGAACAGAGGACCTTAAATGGGGAAAAAAGAGGTTGAAGAACAAGAGAGGTGTGTTTGTGGTGTGAAATTACTGAAGAAAATGAACGCATGACCCTTGTATTTCCTCTAGATATGTTGTTTCTAACGACTTTATCTCTCACGTTCTTCTGGTTTTCCGACTAAGTCGTGTGTATTTCTTAACCCTTACATGTGCTCTTGATTTCATCACCCTAGTAATATTTGGTGAAGACTACAAATTACGAAGTATCTTGTTATGCAGTGCTGTGTGTCTTACTGTCTGTCTGCCATGTGCTGTGTTCGGATGAAGATTTGTCCTCAGTCAAGGCGGGAGATCAAGTGCCACAAATATTAGCTTAAAGTGAACAGGTGTGTTACGTGTTAGTCTTCCAGTTCTGAGACAGTGGGTTTACATAACTGAACGTGGTAGCAAGCGTAACTCGAAATTAATGTGCTCGTAACATCGTCCTGGATAAACAGAAAGTTGCCGGCTATAATTTTAATTCGTCACTGTCGTTACAGATTATCTGAACTTCGCCTCTCTTGTTCTTTCGGAACTACGAAATGTTTGTTCATTTCCGAAACAAAATGAACACTTTTAAGGTGAAATTAATATTCTAAATTAACAGCTTCACCATCTAGAAATCCTTATAATGGAAGGTGTTTTTGACTTTTAAAATATTGTTAATTTCATAATTGAGCTGTGTGGTTGGAATTGATAATTCCACAGTGCTTTATTGGAGCCGAAGTATAAAGTTGGTTTCAAAAATATGATCACTTGGGTGTATGAAAACAAACTATAGTACTCTTTGAGCGGCGTCACCCTGACATTCATATTGTCTTAAATTGTTGATATTTTTTAAGAATAAAAAACCAACTAGATGCCACTAATTATTTTATTGTACTTCCTATAGGCTCAACATGTTTCGGGCATTACTATGCCCATCATCAGGAGCTCGCGACTATGATGTTGATTACCACATTGGTAATTTCGTTCTTGGTTTGCTGTAGGTTGGAGGTTAAGTGTGGTTAGGCTGGAGTTGTGCTTTAGCCTGCAGCCCGGACACTACTCCAGCCTAACCGCACCTAACCTCCAACACACAGCAAACCAAGAACGAAATGACCGATGAGGTAATCAACATCGTTGTCGCGAGCTCCTGATGATAGGCATAGTAATGCCCGAAACATGTTGAGCCTATAAGAAGTACAATAAAATAATAAGTGGCATCTAGTTGGTTTTTATTCTTCAGTTATCACAATGATGCACGGTCCAATAAATATCATATTAACACTGTGCTGAAACAAGATTCCGACGAACGATGCTTGTACTAAATTGTAATGCCGAATGATTTCGTAAACAAGTTGGAAAGTTACAGACTGGGTACACACAATTTCCAGGTGTGTTAAATGCAGTTTCTTATGTGAGGTGAACCTTGTTTTTCATATATTGTTGGTAAGTATACGTTTTTGTAAAGATAACCACACTGTTGCAGACACGAGTATTTTATTGAAAACTTAATAATACCACAAATATTTAAAACAGATACGTAATTGATTATTGTACCTAGGTCATACCACCTAGGCATAAAGTATTCTTTGTTGCATTTCATTAAAAAATTTCTTTGTCGAAAAAATGTACCATATAACAGTTTTATAAGCCATCTTATTGATCCTCATAATTTTATTACGTGTGGGTGTTGCATATTACAAACCATTTTTGAGGAAACTAATTAATTCGATTTCACCTTCATGCGCTGTATGTTATGCTTGACCGTCAGCTTTTGTGCGAGTGTCGCAATTTCACCCGTCCTCAAAATCCATTCGCTAGTTTCGATAATGAAACGTCACCACGTTCACGTTGTACGAGACCTGCATTGCAAGGAATCGTATTGCATGGACATCGTTCTCGGTGCCATGAATCGTATGACCGCCACATTGGAACAAAATGAAGCCCAAAGAGACAAGTGGTGACAGTGGAATTCCCTTTGGACTTTGAACTTCAGATCCTCCCCTTAAATCTCGGGAAAGCACATCAGTCTCAGTATTCAACTCTTTATTTGCCATTAGCGTAACGAGATGAGGGCCTCGTGTAGCTCTTAAGTACGTAATAGCCTGCACCGCAGGTTTAAATGTAGCTTGTGTGCATCATGCGAATCGCTGACAAGAGTTCCTTCGGTCTTTCAATTCCATCCTTGCTTTTGATATATCGAGGATGCATGCTGGGAACTTAAATAAATCAGTAACGAATACAACGTATTTCCTGATCAATTTCAGAGAGTATCCTATGCCTAGTATTGTCATCCCTCGCTGGGAAAACAAAATGGTTCTGCGTTGGAGCAAAGTCTGAGACCTTCTGGAAAGTAATAGTACTTCAGGGGTTGACGATTTGACTTCCAAAGGCCAGTGGACATACCCTTTGCAGGCAGCACATATTGTGACCATAAGTGAATACGCTGTATGTCCGTCCGTGTGCAGGCGTGTTCCCGCTTCTGACATAATATAGTGCTTGCAGCTCATGTAGCTATTCAAGCAGTAAATCTGGAGGTGCAGTATATGAATATCAAAGCCACTGAGGGCTGCAAAATCACGAAGCACGCGTCTACACACTGTTGACTCCAGAAATTTTAAGCTCATGGTTCCGTGCATCGTAATTCAATGTTAATAAAAATCCAACCAGATGCAACAGTATGCAGATATTTATTTACTGCAAAGTCGTTCTACATGTTTCGGGTGTCACAGCACCCATCATCAGGAGTACTAAAAGCGTAACCGCAGCCTCCGGTACAGGTCATAATAGTGGTACAGCTACTTCCCTCCAAAGTGGCCCGATCGGGTAAATAAATATCTGCATACTGTTGCATCTGGTTGGATTTTTATTAATATTGACTGCAGGCTGTAATACGTCATCCGGTATGCATTTTCCCTCCCAAGCACGCTTTTCTGTAGCCGTTATAGTGAGTTGGCAAGGTCGCTTAACGGTAGTTGCCACTGTTATCACGTGATCACAGTGTGTCTTATGTGCCACATTTTATTCCTTTTACAACCTGGAGTGCACAGACGTTTGGTGAGGTCACATTTGTGTTCCCTGTGTTTTCAGAAGTGTCACGAAAGATTACATTGTACGCTCATACGACACCATTGCTTGATTCCTTTGTGTTAGTTTTTTTATTTTATTAGTTACTAATCGATTGCTTGATTTGTACTTCCATCGATCCGTCAGTCCAATATCTAGTTCCCACTTTTGATCCTTACCAAATAGAGAATCATTGTCCGCAGGAATGAAACGTGTTGGAGAAGGTTTTACTAATGAATTAGGCCTGATTGTTTACCAGCAGCGACCGGTGTATTTAAGGGTCGAATTCAGCCTCTTTGTAATGCCTGAAATTTAGGAAAAGAACATGACAAAGGAAGCAAAATGGAAAATAAATAGGCTTCAAGGAGTAGGCGTCTTGTTATATGAGAAGATAAGTGAGGTTTAATTTTGTTTATTACCTTCCAGTATTTTCTGTCAGAACGCACACGTGTAAAGTAAGAGTGAGCTGTATCGGCAGACCTGAGGTACCAACTTGCCTTAACTATTTAGCCAGGTGCATCTTTATTCAGCTTTAAAACTGCCTCTTGGTACCTAAAGTTGTAGTTCTCAACTTGAGAGACACGAAGGAACAACAAACCAGCCTTCTCGTCGTTTTTATTTAGGAATCCTTCTAACAGATCGAAATCGTGTATCACGGCAATCATTCTGTGCGCGATTCGCATTTGGCCAACAAGAGCAGCTTTACACTGTAACACGAGTTTAAAATGCATATGAAGAATAATAAACTGCCTCATTGTCTCCCCATAGTTGCATATCAAGCGTTGCAAGTAAATATAAATCGGCGTGGCAGTGAATTACAATTAACTGTCGCACCTGGGTTCGCACTTGGGACTGTCGATAACTAATTTCAAACTCTATCACAGAGAAAGCAGAAAGCTTAACAGACTAGGCCAGTTTCTTGTGTAGGACAGAAAATACTTGCTTGATAATGCGTTTTTGACATTTGTAATTTGGAAAGGATTCATTCATTTAGTAGTCTGTCTTACGACAGGTCCAAAGCCTCTTCCAAAGCGAGCTCTCCACATAGTGCGATCTAGAGCTTCCGCCTTCAAATGAAAGTATCCTGTCCTTTCTTTAAGGTCATCCAGAAGCTTCCTACTTCTACTTCCTCGTCTTCCTGTCAGCATCCCAATTGCAACCCTACTTCCTTTTCCTCTTCTAAATCCAAATTGATCTTCTCTGAGTACGTCCTCAATTTTCATCTCAATCCTACTAAGTAGGAAAGGATAAGACTTTTAATAGTGATATTGCAAAGCTCTTACAATATTCATATTGTGGGCCTGCTGTAGAAGTGTTTCAAATAGCGTTTGAACTCTGCTGCAGGGTTTCAGAACTTCTCTTTCAGATATGTAAACAACTCCTCGTTCTTTGGATGTTTAACTCATGAATTTTCGCTTTAATGAACTTGGGGCATCCCCCCTCCCCCTTTTCCCCCCCTTACATATAATGGACGGGCGATACAGCGAAACACGCCGAATTAGAAATTGTTCCAACGAGCCTGCCATCACTTTCGATTTCTAAAATAAACTTTCCGTTTTTGCTTTCCCTTCCCATTGCATTTTTTTCCTGTGTACTGTGGTTTTAATTTTGACTGTTTCAATTGACCTGGTTTGTAGCTTTTAATTGACCTGGTTTGTAGCTCCACACACACTCGGTTTGAGCTCTAGATTGAAATGATAGTGTAATGCGCCGACTGTTTACGGCCCTTTCCCCTCCTATCAAAAGGACTGGAATTCAATTGGACAGTAAGCCGGATGGGTTTCAGACCGAGGCTGGACGTGATAGAAAAGAGGAAACTTCCTTCTCCTGTCGGGAATATAAATAATGTTGTTTACCGTAGATCGTCACTTTCGTGAATGACATATTGGTGTTGATGTCTATTTGAATTAATGGTCTATAAATTGTGCCAAATTAACGTTCCTTCACATTAATAGGCCTAAGTATGGCTTCCATACTATGTAAGGCTATCTAACTTATTGACTCAACAAGTCCTTGGAGCTGAGTCCTTCCTGAGAAGCTGACAGGTCGTCAGCTAGTAAAGAAATTCCCCACATTTTGTGGAACCCGAAGGTTCATTACCGCATTCATCTGTTCCTATCATTAGCCAGATCAGTGCAGTCCAAGTCTTCACATCCCACTTCTGGAATCCCCATTTTAACATTATGCTCCCATCTACTCCTGAATCTTCCAACTGGTTCCTTCCCTCGAGTCTCTGCACCAACACCCTGTATGCTTCTTTCCTCTCCTCCATACATGCCGCATTCCCCTCCCCTCAGTTATTGTGTAAGACTAGTTTTATTATTTTGGGACCGCAGTGGCACAGTGGTTAAGGTTCTGTGCTACAAATCGGAAGGTCGCTGGTTTGATCCCGGCTGGTGACATTGGAATTCTTCATTGACATAAAATCCTTCCGATCGCACTATGGCCGACTCAGCCTCTAACAGAAATGAGTACCAAGAGCATTTCCTGGGGGTAAGAGCGGCCGGTGCGTAAGGCTGACAACCTTACCACTATCCTGTACCGTTATCATGAAGTCTGGGAACCTTAACTTCCTGGAACCCTCTGGGCCACTCCAGGCCTGTAACGGGACTGCTTTTTTTTTTTAGTTTTATTATTTATTATTATTTGTGTTTACAGTGGCAGTGTCGCAGGCCACCTTTCACCAGTTACTTCCTTTAAATTAATGTGAAATTGAATTGCGTTGAACGATGTGTCATCAAGAATTGCATGACTCGGGCACGAATAATCCTAATGTTCTGTCTATATGATTCAGGGTTTATTATTCGACGAATATTATTTGTTGTACCAGCATTTTTTTTTCTCTTTCATGTGGTAAGAATTTTCAAACGACGTCCGACATTTCTCTCTTTAGAGTGTAATTCATACTACGGCTTCTGTGGAGAGTTCATACGGAGTTGTGCAGGTGTCAAACCGACAGACGCATATGTGGCATTTTCCGTGGTCTTGTTGTAGTTAATACACAGAACGTTTTGAAATGAAAGCCAGCTGCGGACACGTTTTGTGTTTTATCCTGGACCAGATGGTGGAAATTTTCCAGTATTTTTGTCAGTTTATTGAAGCCTCTTCGTCACCTCCTGCGCACTACTGCAGTCCCTTCACTGTGTTCTGTGCACTGCGACACGAAGTCAGGGGTCTGACTTGTGTTCTGTGACTGACTCACTGATGTCTTGAATGTCGTAAACGCTGCTGATTCTGGTATTAATTATATTCAATCATATAAAATTAGGTAAGATGTGACAACAAAGCTTTCCTCGGGATATCCTGATTTATTAAGATGTTTACATATTATGAATCTTAAGGTAACTGATACACTAATCCCTGATGATCCTATTCATTTGCAAAAGGATACTTTGTCATCGGAATTTCTCTAGTCACCTTATGATGATGTGAAAATAATTTTTCTCTGAAGCTGAAGTCTTAATTTTCGAAATAACATAATGATATTTGTACCTCAAGCAAGCAGTGCAGCATTTACGTCATTCATTTCCGGTACATACATAAGCATATCTTCGGGTTGGTATTCGGAGCGTATTCGCTTTGAGCCTCGGGCGACCTATCGTTCACTTCATTCGAAATACGCTGATGTCGTTTCGTTTTTGATCCCTTACAAGTAACCGCTGCAGCGCAGTGTTTCATTAAGTAAGGTAGGAATAAGTGAACGTAGTACGTTACGAACTGGTGCTTTGAGACACACGCCGCAAGATATGTATTTTTTAAATGTACAGTAATGGTCCATATCTCGCAGTTCGTTAAAATATGCGGGCAGTGCTACTGGTAGACTACGTGCTTTGTGCAGAAAGCATGGCAGGCTTAATAATGGATGAACCAATTACGAGTGTTCCGCTCCTTGACTCGGCATGGCAGATCGTCATGCGGCCCATCCTGTCTGGTACATTAATCGCACAGTGAAGTTAGGCGGCCAAGTGGACGCTCTGCAACATGTATGCAATGGATTCAGCCAGCCGTTACAGGGTCACGTTAAACCGCGTCGTAAGTACGACAATAAGGTTGTATTGTATGTGTGTAGGCCATGCGGTTTACGTGAATTTGTAATTCCAACATCTACAGCAATTAATTCCATCCTCGCGGAAGCCATTAGTAAAGTTGGTGAAAGACAAAGGTCAAACTTTCCCGTAATAAGCCATGAAGATTCAGAAGGGAGATGGAATGTTGGGCTTCCATTCTTACTCTGACAGTCGGTACTACAAGGACGGCAGGGTTGTTAGCTCTACTCGACGACCACACTTTACACCGAAGAATATTCCTCGATACTCATTTCTGTTAGAGGATGAGTGCACCCCAGGGCTACTGAATGCGGACAGAAGGAACAGGTCGCTCGAAAATTTCCAAGGACCCTGCTGGGAATCGAACCCGGAACCTCCCATCTTGTACCGCAGTGCGTCACCCAACTGCAGGGTACACTTAATCGCAGTGTTCAGTTTAGTCATCATGAGCATTTGGTGTCGCACCATTGTGACTTAACACACCTCTCCCGCTGTGTAGCTGTAAAATCTTTTTGCGCCGTCTACAGATCGGTAGCCATCTTTGTTTCTTAGTCACAGTCACTCAGGTGATTGTCTTATATCTTCTGTCTTTTATGCCACATACTCATTTTCCACCCCGATTGCCTCATAATGTCAATCGCCCCAGTAAGTTGGTACTTTACTGGAATATTCTTGTCATAACCACCGTCACGGATGAGTCTGTAGTCTATCCTACCTCGGCCGTATTTAGTCATATTTTCTGGGGTCTGATAATAACTTTCTCTTATAAATGGTTCCTAATTTGAAGCCAGTTTATACTTCATTGTGTAATTAGACTTCTGTGTGATTCGCAGTTCTCCCAGGTTTGCTGACGGTTACAGTCTCCTGGGGTATGACACTGTTTTGATTGGTGTTTAGTTACCGGCGTTTGGAAGGGGCTTGGTACCACGGTCTTTAGGGTATAATTGATACAAGACTTCTCCTAAACATCGGTAACTAGTCAGCAGTCAACACAACGCCATATCCGGAAAGATTGCAGTCCTTGTCAGAATTCTGCTGCCTAAAATTTCATTTTTATCGTCCCTATTTGACTCTCACATGACACTTATTATGCAGTTCGTAGTGGCCATTATCTGTTAAAGGATTTGCAACAAATTAGTGTGGTGGTTGGTTAGAAAATCAGTTTACATCTCATGTCAGTCCGTAACTCGGGAATCTGCACCGATTCTGATAGTATCATGGGAATCCGTCGCCGAACATCTATTACCGCAAATCAGGCACTCCTTGTTTGACGCGAACCACCTCCGACGCTATTTGAGCGTAAGAACTGGCAGTGTAGCTAAATAGCGTAACTTAACTGAAATACGTAAATACGAAAATTGATGTCACGGTATATTGAAAGGAATGTGTGCTTATGTGATAACTTTTGTTATGTAGATGTTTGTGTAATTTGGACGGGGTAGCTCAGTCGGTATATCGACTGACTACGGGTTGGACGGTCCGGGATCGAATCCCGGTGGGGACGAGATTTTCCGCCCGTCCAGACCGACCCTGAGGCCCACCCAGCCTCCTGTAAAATGGGTACCGGGTCTTTCCCGGGGGTAAAGTGCGGCCGGGACGTGCTGCTGACCACTCAACCCCCTTCTAGTGCCGCGGTCATGGAAGAGTAGAGCTATATCTCTACCCACTCTCTGGGCCACACCGGGTCTGAAACGGGAAAACTTTACTTTCGTACCTTTTTTTAGGTGTATGTGTATTGGGAAATAAACAATAATCTGTGTATTTCTGCTGCTGTTCGTAACTCGTGGTTTCTGTTTTTGTAGCTGTTTCAAAATCGACAATAAACCAGGTGGCCCTGACATTATATCGCAAGTTAACTGAAGCGGTATAGATATTTCCCTTGTATTGGCATTCTTGTCACGTTTTTGCTTTTCCCTTTGCTAGTTTCGCGTACGGCAACCGTGTGGGTGCTCTCAAATTAATTGAGTCTAATTCCATTGCAGATAAAAACTTTCAACGAAGTTTTCCTCTACTTTTCTTGATGATGCACTTAAAATTCTCAGAGCCTGGTTGAAGTTTCACTTCATCAAAGTACTACTGGTGATAAAAATGTCGGTTACGTGAAAGTTATGGGAAGTACGGGTAATGCGAAATTGTATGGGATGTGAAATTATGTCTCCTTAAGCTGTACGGCGTGCGGCGTGTGAGGATTTAAAGTGTCTTTTCCTTGGCGCTCCAGTAGGCGCTCCAGTAGGTGGGAAGGCTGTACTGTTACCTACATGGAGATCTGTTTTGCCGTAGATTCATATGACTCTGGTGATGTGTCAACGATCGGTTGTGTTTATATACATAACACACACATACACATGTGTATGTGTGTGTATGCTACAATTTGAAAGCGCAATGAGTAGTCTGATTTATTAAATACGAGAAACATGCTCAGATTGTTTTTTGTCTCTTAGTTTACTGTTTAGGAGTTTACATTCGATCTTATTAATAAGCAGGACAGCATACTTTTCCGATCCTGTCCTTCCTTTCTTCATTATAACCATAATAGTTTATTCGTACGTCCGAGGGCTATATCAAAGTTCCGAATTTCTGTGGCTTTCTTCGGTTGTTCTATGCATAATATAAAACGTAGGACTTCTTGTGCTACTCCAGTGTTGTATTAATATTATCTTGGGCAGTTTCTATTAGTCTAAGTATTGTTTAATTACCCGAAATTATGAGCAGGCGGGTTTCTCTCGTACAGAAGTATTTTCGTGTACTGAATTTTAAAAGCGCCAAAATTGGAGTGCCTGGCGACCGTCGTCAACTGTAGTGGAATATACTGAAACTCACAAAACTATAGCATTGCCTGTTATTTTGCGGGGCTATCAGTGTTATGGCGCCATATGCCGCCATAACACTGATAGCGTCTGTACCGACACGCACAGTTGAACAAGACTTGTAATTTTAGCTAAGCATTGGTTGTAGGTGCATGATGATGGTCCCTGCGTGAATCGAAACATGTTGTAGCGGCTTTTGTAAGTTTGAAAGCTTTTTAACAATTTAATGATTTTATATGATTGAGTGCATTAGTTGGACGATAAAGCATTTGATATCTTTGATGCACGGTATAACCATGAAGATTAAGTGTACAGAGAAAATTGTATATATTGCAGTTCTTTATTATTTCCTTTTTGATAGTGATTAAATGTATGATAATGAGATGGACAGAACCGTGGTTCCAATGCCTATGCACAAAATTGGATTTGAAAATGTGAAGTGAAAATGCCACTAGGAAGAAGTCCGTATAAAGTGTTATAATATTTCGCAGGATATTAGCTTCCAATTCTTAGGTTGTATTTGACTGGCCGGACGGAGTCCAGTGGAGATGGTAATGAAATTTTGGGCCCGTAAATTGAGTACGACATTTTAACCCCCTACGTAACTGGCAAGCTTTCAAGAGAACGGCAGTTCCATGTCAGACGGTTATTTAGCTTTATAGAAAGATCAAATGATTTTTCACCAAATGAATTCTCTGTGCTGTAACAATACTTTCACTGCTCACAGATTGTCCGTTTTTCACCTTACAGCTTTCACAGAGTTGGACTTTATGTTGTGACATTTATTGTTTTCCAATAAAATGGTCTGGATGTTGCCAAGTTCTTAGCAAAATAAATTCCACACGTGATTGGAAGTACGTGTTTGGGATATGTGTGGGCGCCCTTACTGAGACGTTTGCTATAGAAGGACTAACATGAATGGTTGATACTTGGCACCATAGTGACTTGGAGCATAAAGTCAGCCGCTACCATCCACGATACGTCTGAGCTCTTTGTGGCACATGTAGTAATATGTCATTCCACTAGGTTTTCTCCTCCTACTAGGAAGACAGGCAATATTCGGTAGTTCTTGCACGTGGAAGAACTAAATTCCGCAATTATTTGTGCCAAAAAAGTTCAATTCATCTGTCACTGCCATTAGTTTGGGAAGTACTGCCCATTTGTGTATAGAAACAGACTCTGACATGTTGGCAAGAGAGAGACAATTTCATCCATCGTACTTAACCTGTCAGCATTGTTCTCGAGCTGCGCAACAAGTCGCCTGCTTGCTGTAAGCATAAGCTCGTGCTCCCGTTCTACCTTCATTTAATATAAGCACTGATCTAAAACACATTTCCTTAAGTTTCAATGCCACCGCCAGTAATGGCGATTAGTACGATGGAATTTGAAAATTGCTTATTTTATTGTAGTTGGTTATTTTAAAATACGCATGATTTACGCATAAACTGTACCGGAAACCCAAAAATGTATCTTTGAAACGGTCAGATTTGGAAGTCTAGTATTACTTACTGGCATATGAAACGTAATAAAATTACCAGCGTTTACTTGTGGATAAAGACTGATTTTACAGTGTCGTCTACGTTGTGTTTTCAATAACCGATAGAATATATATATATATATATATATATATATATATATATATATATATATATATAATTTTGTACAGGCCAACACAACCTTTATAAGTGTGAATACAGTTAAAAGATAATTAAACAATCATAACAGCGACATGTTTCGGCTTTTTTCATAAAACCATCTTCAGTCTGCGACCTAAATGTTTTTAATATACAATTAACAACGTCTCAAACAATACGAAATCTCGTTTACATGGTTACTACTATATATTAAGAAGTAGAATATAAAATGTGAATTCAATTATAAAATAATATATACAATAAAGATAAGACATTATAGGTAATAAAATTTGAATTTTAGGGAGTGTATATATATATATATATATATATATATATATATATATATATATATATATATATAGTAATCTTGTTGAAAACTGTATGTTGCGATATTAATGGATGTCTACTTCACCCAATTTATTGGAGGTTGTTTTATCGTGTGGTTTCTCCTCGTTGGTGCATGTGGCGCTCCTGTCTATGCGGATAACATCTACATGGGACTAAAATCATATATATTTTACACGAACAACACGAGACAAGACACGAAAAACGCACTCACCACGTACGCTAAAAAATGTAAGTAATGCGACTATACACCAAACATATAAACGACTTAACCTATTATCATCATACGAGAAATATTTTTCTGTATAGTTGCAGATTAAACGTAGTTTCAACCACCGACCTCTTAAGTGAAATATTACTACATCTCCTCACAAGAAAGTGCCCATAGACACCAAAGAGGAGAAACTACACGATAAAACAACCTCCCATTAACTGGGTGAAGCAAATCTTCATTAATATCGCAACGTACAGTTTTCAACAAGATTATTATATACTCCCTACAATTCAAATTTTATTACCTATAATTTGTTTATCTTTATTGCCTATATTATTTTATAATTGAATTCACATTTTATGTTTTACTTTCTAATATATTGTAGTGACCATAAAAACGAGATTTCATATTTTCTGAGACGTTGTTGATTGTATACTAAAAACCTTTTTAGGTCACAGACTGATGATGGCTTCATGAAAGAAAACTGAAACATGTCGCTCTTATGATTGTTTAACCCTTTAAACGCCGAGTTAAATCCCATCTGCCATTCTCTACATTAGCAGGATAAGGGTTAATTATCTTTTAACTGTATTCACATAATGAAGTTTGTGTTAGTCTGTACAAAAATTATATGTATTCTAAAGACTGATTTAGAAGGCATCATTCAAAATGCGACTGGAGCCAGGTGTTTCGTCAGACTGCATTTAAAGTGCACTGAAGTACGGTAGAACTGTATCCACAAATAAACAATTCTTTTAGTCATCAGGTGTTCCTCCTCTGCTGGGGGATCGGAAAACCATAAGGCCTGACCCTACATACAACAGACACATCGTTCACCCAAGACCTTAGCGGGATTTGGATCGCCCGGCATATTCGGGCAGGTTAGCGTAATGGTAAGGTTCTAGACTTAGGTAGACTTACTGTTTAAACACTGTCAATCATGAATTAGTATTGCTTTGGGTGTCCTCCGTCTGTTCCGGTGAATGTCGTGGCACTTGGAGTAGGGCATGTTCGGAATTCTTTGACCATTCTTGGGCCGAATTACACTCTGAAGAATATCCTACGTGTATTTCCAGCATAGCGTTAATTTGTATAACCAAAGAGCCACAGATGTTGGGACATGGTTCTCCGAAATAGAAAATAAAGGCTTTCTGCTATTTACCTTTGCTTTTAAGGAGATATTTCGAGTGTAACACCGAAAGTTTTAATATTCTTCGTAATTACTGTTCATGATATATTCCCGTTCCATTCGACACATTAGGACTGTGATCTGGACAGATGAAACAGCATTATGTAACCTAAGAATTAGACAACTATCCAGTGGGTAGTGTAGGGACCGATGTCTAATATTTACTAGTCAAAGTAGAATGGCACTACCTTTTATCATGTGTTTGGCCGTCTGTTATAGAACGTTCATATGTCGATGTGTCGTGTCCACTAAAACATTGCTCAACACCCTTGTTGGTCTTGTACCACTGTCACAAACAGAACTTTTACACTTACCACCGGATATTGAAAATAATAATTAGTACTAGGTTGAAGAAATCCAACGAAATGCGACAGTTTGCGGATATTTGTTTACTGCTAAATTACTGTACACGTTTCGGGCGTCCATCGCGCCCATCATCAGGAGTACATAAAACCGTAGTTGTAGCCTCTGGTACAGGTCATACTGTCTGGGAAGTAAGCTTCCTCAAACGTGACCAAATATGGACGTTTGAGGAAGCTTGCTCCCCAGATAGTATGATCTGTACCAGAGGCTGCAACTACATTTTTATGTACTCCTGATGATGGGCGCGATGGACGCCTGAAATATGTAGAGTAATTTAACAGTAAATAAATATCTGCACACTGTTGCATCTCGTTGGATTTCTTCAACCTAAAATTACGATGCACGGAACCACGAATATAAAATATAAAAATATAATTAATACGTTCGCTGCTTCTCTGATTTAACTTTCTTGGGGTTGTCATTAATTATACAGCACTTTAATATACTACTTGAATATTAAAATGAGTTACTAGAACAATCATTATTTCCTAAACTTCGTACCTTTCGACGCTATTGTGCATCCGGACTCCACCCAGCGCCGTACCCTGCGATTCGTATTGAACGCTCTATTACCGAGATTAGCGGCTGTCTGGGAGTGCAGTTGGTCGGTCATTCGTCTTAATATATTGGAACTTTCCTTATCCTTCTGCTGCAGTTATTCGTGGCGCCGTGTTAAGCACAGGGATACGGTACTTTAACAAATAACAGATAACTTCTGATCGCAACAGATGCAGTGGACAATACCGTGTATCGCGCTGTAGGGGCCAGCGTTACGTTTCGTATTTAGATGTCCCCGGTCGGAATCCTAACTTAGCAGATTTTAAAATAATACATCGAATTTGATTACTGCATTCGTCTTCCATAATCTGGCGAATTCTTCATTCGTAATATTTTCGTTGTGTCGATCCTGGTGGCCGCGCGGTCTAAGACATGGGTCTGTGGCCGCTGGTTTATTTGGACTGCGCGTTTGAATCCTGCCGGTGGCATTGATGTCTGACTCGTCTTAATAACAAGTGCTTGGCTTTTTTCCCTAGGCTGTTTATAACTTCTGGGTGATATGGATAATGAAATGTACCTTGTGTGCAAGTCAGTAGAGGGTATGTCGTTAAAATTTTAAGTTTCAGTAGGCTGCTGAATTTTAATGTCTGTCTGTTACGTACGTGAGTGTATTGTTAATCAATCAGTATTTACCATTGATGACATTAGTCTGTACGCGATTTCCATACGATTTATATAATTCAAACTACAGGATTAACCCCACTTTTAGTCAGTTTGGTACGCTGTTCACGGCCATTCCATTAGATGTCCCGCCTGCTCATTGACATTACTTCATTAGTTCATATCTGTTAGGCTCTAAAAACCAGATGAAACTTGGCTGTTCGTTACAATGCGACATTCTTTTGGCTCTTCGATTGTTGGCTTTATTACGTTTTTGGGAGCTGCATGTATTATTGAAAGGATGAAATTAAATAATTAATTTTGTAACATTCAAAGGGTTCTAAAATGTAAACGAAATTAGAAACCCCGGGAGTGATATTGGTGTAATTGAAACAGATAATGTGCTGTGGGATGGATTAGACTCATTTTGTAGCTGCCTGCGCAGCATGCAATTAAACCTTCCACTGAGTCAGCAAATTAATGATACCGCTGAAAATGTTGTGATTGGTGTGTTCCGTGTCTGTGTGTGTCTCTCTGTCTGGGTTTTTTACCAGTTCAGATCCAGTCACCGTATCTTCCTAACATCAGATGCTTTTTGTCGTTTTCGAATAATTCACTGCTTTTTCCGGGAACAAGTACGCCGCACTGACCGGGCTCCTTGAATTTAGTCATTTACTTATTCTTTCATGATGGCACAAAGTGGAGTTCTGAGACCGCACAAGTCTTGAAGTGTTTATTTACGTGTCTTATTAGAGTTACAAGTAATCATCACCGCGTATATAAGTGGCAAGAGCAGGAGGCTGACTACACCCCAAAGCAATTCCATTACAGGCCTGGAGAGGCTCTGAGGGTTCCAGGAGTTTGAGGCTCCCAGATTTCAAGACAATCGGCACATGAAGGTGGTAAGGTAGGCAGCCCTACGCACCGGCCGCCTTTACCCCTAGGAAATATTCCTGGTACTTATTTCTGTTAGAGGCTGAGTCAACCCCAGGGCTATAGTGCGGCCGGAAGGATTATGTCAATGAAGAATTTCAATGACACCATCGGGAATCGAACCCGCGATCTTCCGGCTTGTAGCGCAGTGCCTCAACGAACTGCGCCATCTCCTAACGAGGCTAGTACACAGCACAGTTTAGTGGACGCCACATGCGTCCGTGTTGCAGTTGTTTGTCCCAAGATTCGGTTGCCGAAATGGATATTAAAAACGTTAGTTAATCGAAATTGGATAATGAAGACCTCATAATTTATACTCTTCACCCATTATTAGTTCTGTAAGAGTGGTCAAATTAAGAAGACGTAGGCGGGGAATGTAACGCGCGTGGGAGAAATCGCGTAATAATAATTATACAAAGGCCTTTACCAATTACTGCGAATTCCAACTGTTCTTAACAGGTCAACTCATTTTTATTATTGAAATGTGACATCTTTATTTGTAATGGTTTAAAATCCTCTATGGATTGAACTATTAAGAATGCACAGTAATGTAACTGGGTAGTAGTAATACAATAAGCATCACTGTCTGAATAAGTACACTGGAAAGGTACATGGCCGATGCACGGTTTGCGATGAACCAGAAAGGAACGCTTCTTGTGTACCGTTCAAAGCCCAGACGTCAGAATCGTAATTGTGTGGCGTTATCCTTGGCGCCTGAGCCCCACGGCACGAAGTATTCTGGCACTGATGATAAAGTTACACGCTTTCTTAAGTTCGCCACTTCGGCCCAAATATGCATTCGGGAGGAGTCTGCTGAATCCCATAGCAGTCGCTTGAATGTCGTGATAGAGAGGAAACCTCAGTTTCCCTGGCGAGTCAGGTTTTTACCTGTCGCAGTGCTGGTACGGATTACTTAAGTGTTCATGTTTCAGGGGAAAGTTTTGCTTAGATTTTAAATTGTTATAAGTTATCGGCGTGACACAGTGTCTTGATGCGTGCATACGGATTACGCATCGAGGTGGTCAGTCGCTACAGAAAGCCACATCGGGATAGTTTGTGTGATTTTTGGAAATTTTGCTTTTATGTGCTGTGTTGTGTTGTGACAGACAGTTTGAAGTGAATGGAATCGGAGAGTAATATATTATTAATGGAGAAGTATATCCATAATGAGTAATGTGCTGTGGTTGTGTATCAGCGTTGGCCATGTGCAGTTGACTGACAATCTAATTGTGCTTCTGCTGCCCAGTAACATTTGGAAAGATATGCTTTCCCTTTGTGATTGACTGCCATATGACATATCTCCATGACTAAAGGCGTGTGTGTTACAGTGGTAACTCGTTATTTGGCTGCGTTGAGCATAAGGTAATAGTCGTCTGTGTATTGTACATACGAATTCCCCACCATGTTTGGAAGTTTCATCAGATCTGTCGTTTTCGACATGACGCGTTGTTTGACTTTTTGTTAAACCCCTTGAGCCATATCTACGTCCTTACACGTTTTTAAATATTGTCATCGTTTTGTGTATTAGGTTCCTTTCAAATTTTCCTGCTCAGTTTTCTGTAAATTTATGATCTCTTGTCATGCGTGCTACTTGGTTTGAACACACTAATGATATATTTGGTACAGGGTACTGTTCAACCTGTTGTTATTCTTCTTCGTAATTAACTGGACCTTTTTAAATTAAGTAAATTGTTTAAACATTTAATAATAATGGTTATTCAAACATGTTTTTACTTTCTTTACTATTCTTTACTTAAATTAGCGAATTGAAACTTTCCCAAATTTTCTGCGAAGTATGGTATTTCCATTATTTGTTATCTTAAAAAAAAGAGTAACTGCATTTGCACGATATATCGATATGTTGAATCTGTACTAGTAACGAATGCCTTCTCTGCTTATATTTAGTTTCCGATTTAGTGACATTTTTTTGCATTCATGGTACTTAATTATGAAGCCTTTTTGTGGGTATCTGTCCTTAAATTGGTTGCACATGTTAATTCAAAAAGATTCGTACGGAAAATCGGTTTCCATGCAGCAAGTACTGGTGTTTGTTTTATTGTGAAACAAACTGAGAGGTCAGTATCCCTTATTTTTCAGCAAAAATTATTTTTGTCTGTTTGTGTTAACACCAACGTTTGCAATAATTAATAATAATAATAATTACAACGGAAGTCCGTTTCTCTATACCAGTACTTATTATCATTCAATAATCGCATATGTCAACTTCATGGTTATTGTTATTTGGTCACTTAGGCCTGCATTTGCGGCAAGATCGCATATGAGTACCGATTGTGAATACTGAAACACGCAGTGCGAGATATGACGTTCGTACAGCAGTGCTGATGAATATTGCATTCTTCTGAGATGCCACGCCTCGTGAACCGGTAAAGAGTTGCCACTGGTGTGGAAGAACGTGATTCCGGCATATTCAGGGCCGGAATGAAGGTGGAGGCACTTCGCCTTTTGAAACATCAGTGACTGTTGACCTGGCGACCCGCCGCTACGTCTCAGAGGACTTTAAGAAACGCACATTGTTTTGTATATAAAGTTGTTAGTTGTTTTCAAGGCTGTTTATTGTACATCATATAACATTTCGCGAGGCACTATACCTGCATTTTTCCGTCTCAACGATGATTTATGACAGGACAATATGTCACTGTGTGCCTGTCTGCTGTTTCCCGTTCAGCTTGCATCTGTCTGCCTGTCATTTTGTTCGCTCATTTACCAATTATTTACAATTAATTTAGCCAGGCAGTCTGTTGACAGTATCTGTTTCATGATTTTACCGCTTTTTCCTTGAATATATGATTTTAGAATCTAATATTAATGGAACTCGTGGACGGTATTTATTTGGAAGCTGACGATGTGATTTAACGCCTGAAAGCTTAGTCGCTGTGCATGTACTGTAATAGATGTAAAAAAAAAACTATTACATGAAAATGTACACAGTACTCTCTTCCTTTGGTGTTTTTGCCTTTTGTACATGTTGTATTCTAATTTGTCTCGTGTGTTTTGTTACTAGTTTTAAGTTGTCTTGTGTCTAATTGTTGTAGTTGTCTTGTGTGTATTGTTGTCATCCTATGTGTATTTGTTGCACTGTGTGTGCATTGCTGTTTTTTACTTTAGATGCCGGACTGCTGGCTAGAAGTCAGTATTCGGAAGGTCCTACGTCCGGCCACCTCGACACAGGGGTTTCTTGGTTTCCCTGTGCCTAAAAGCAAATGCTGAGATGGTTCCCAAGATTCCAATTTGCCTCTACATGTTTCTCATGTAACCCTCCCGACTTAAATTTAGTAGTAACCAATTTCATGTTTTGTATGCATGTAAAATAACCACTGCCACCGGGTAACAACCCAATTGCAGTAAATAAATATTATTATTCAAAGCTACACATACACACAAAAAAAAAAACAAGAAGCAATTCATATGGTACATTTCGTATGTGAAACATATTCCGACTTTCTAAATATTTAACGGAATCAACTCCATTGTCAGTCTTCCAGTAAAGTGTGATTTGTGTTTATCTTATAAATATGCATTAACAGGTATTTATTGGTTCCATGTATAACAGGCGTACACATTACTGAAGTATCATAACTCCATGCCTCGCTGCCCACACGTGTCCGCTACATCTGATTAACTCATCCACTTTCAGACGCTTTTGTGTGTTCATGTCTTGCAATATAACTTTACCAGCTGAACTGTGTTGAAACATTTTATACCGCCTAGTTAATTAAGGACAGACGAACTGAAACATCGTGATGGAATTTTAGTGAAGCATTCCTTACTGTTCCTGAAAACGTCAGTTTCTATGATACGCTAGACGTCATATTGTGTACACAAACGTTGTAAGTGATTTCAGGCTTCCACCGCGAAGTAGATGAGAACTGCGCTCTTCTACGTTATTACACGGCGAATAATGGTGATTGCTTACCGCGTAATAACCCGCGCAGTTCACAAATATTGTAACGTTTCTGGGTATTGATTGTAGTTCCATTTGTACCGCTTCATTATGAAGTTGTAAATTTTCCACAAAATAACGCGATACATTTTACTTAAGGCTTGCATGTATATCTAAACCCACTTTAATGCTTATTTCATACCCGTGAACACTAGTAATTGTTAACACAACACACACTAGGACTTAAGCACACAGTTCTAATTTTATATTGCACCTGAAGGTCAATGGACATGTTGCTTGGGCTATGTTACCCCTGGCATACTGTATAATCATTGTGGCATGCGCAATTCCGTGCACCAAATCTGTTTAGCCGTTTACGCTTACGTTGTGATTGTCAATTTGCAAATTTCTGATACAAATTAGTTCAATCCCGGTTTCGTGCTGGGCGATAGGAAATCAAACCCAAATAGGGACTGGTCTTCCCCCGAGACAGAACGCGTTAGTGTAGTAATCGTGCGAAATGTTTTCGCTAATTGTGTTCCAAATGCTTGTGTGAGAAACTGCGAAGTTGTGTTGGGGGTTATGTGGCATCCTAGATGAGGTCTACCAATCGAGCAGAAACTGGTTAATGGACCCGTACAGTTGTTGTTCAAGGAGTATCTTCGACGGAAACAGTGGCATTTAATACAGTTGTCTATTATCTTGAAACAGACTATGTAAAGTTCGATGTTCCTATTAGAGACACGATTAAAATGGTTTCATGCCATTTTGGCCTGCATTGTTCCTTTCACGATAACATAACGGGCGACATCGCTGAATGTTGTTGAACATAAAAGGTATGTTAAACCAAGATTCGTTTATCCATGAACATAATCGTTATGGTACTGTCACAGAGACTGAATTCAAGTATTTTAAAATGGGCGTACTATATTACATTCTAGGCAGTGTTTGTTTAATCGTTTCAAGGCCAGTGGTAATTATACGTACAACATTTAAAAATTCTTCTTGTTACGTACGTGGCATATTTGGAGCACGCATACGTTTCGTATGGTGCACTCGGTGGCACAGTTGGTTGAGGCACTGCCCTACAAGCCGGAAAGTCGCGGGCTCGATTCCTGATGGAATTTTTATGTATTTGACATGGAGATCGCCTTTAAGAACACTGTAAAAAAACCCGTATTTGTCTTTAAATGACCATAATAAGAATCCCACCACGTATAAGAAATCACAAACGACATATGCCATGATTAATACTTGTGCAGTTTGTGGTTGCCTAGAAAAATCTGATAAAATTATCATTGTGCAGATGTGGCTTAAAACTTCCAGTGTTTTTTTTTTTGGGGGGGGGGGGGGGGGGGGCCCGGGTAGCTTTTAATCGTAATCCCCCCTTGCATAAAATTTTTGTAGCGAACCGAGTGTTTTCCTGCGGCGTAAGGATATCTGTGCCACCTGACACAGTCATCACCCACAGCGTGTTTGCAAGTACATAGACCACGTAAGGAGACAAGACGTTGTATGACCCTTGGCTTCCCCAAGGAAGTGCCTGCATATTTCCTTTACCTTGAACACCTGTAAACTCTTTTGCCATCTCCAAAAGTTTACTGTATTGCTTCCCCCTCCCTGTTCCGAGGCAAACCGACCATCGGTCACAGGCATTCAAGATCCAGTACACTTAGAGATTATCGTTCCGTCATTGTTCTTTGTAATGGAGTTAGCCTGTGTTATGTATGAGGTACAAGCTGATGCCAAAGGAACAGTTGTCAGTTTAAACGTAACATTGGAACACGATCGATCTATATCTCCCTGGTTACGATATATCGACGTTTATGATATATTGGTCATGATCAGTTGTACTTGCGGAGTAACCTTCCAATGTGGGGTTTGTGAACCCAGGAATGGCACATTTGAAGTAGCTGCATGTTCAGTGTTTTCTTGAAGTTATTTGTGAGTTTTGATGCTAGGGAGAGTAACAGAGAGAGAACGCCAGAAGTGTTAACGCTCTACCGACGTTTTCGAACTTGCTTTCTTCAGTACTCGTAATGGTTAACTAAGGAGTGGACTTCTTGGACACACTGTACCATCATCGTGAATGTGCCCACGTTTTCAAAGTTGGCTGCACCTGTCGTATTTCCTGACACGTGTATGTCCATTTGTTACATCAGTCACGCGTCCTGTTTTCACTGCTCAGGTTATCCGAATAATATTTTGCGAAGAATGCAAAGTATGAAACTACATTCGATGCAGTATTCTGCATATTCCTGTCGTTTTATCCTCTTTATTTCCAGGTGTTCCCTGCTTCCCCAACGCACAAGCCCTAAGTGTATTTTCTTCCGTTAGGGCGAGAAACCGAGTTTCCGTCTCGTGCATTTCAAGAAGGAAAACTGCTTCAATACCCGTGCACATGAAACGTAGAACTACGGGATCTCCTGTATGTGCTTTTATTATTTTCTTGTTTGTTTTGTTAAGGGAGCACGTACTGTCGGACTTGTATGTGTTTTAACTGGCTCTCTGGTTGGAAATTTCGAGTTTCTCTGCAGTCTACGAAAAACCCGCGAACTAGCTTTCACGGTTCATGGCAAACTGGATTGGACGTCATTATACTAGTTCATTGAGGATTAGTTCGCCCAGTTTTGGATATAGTGACTGAGACGCAAGATTCGGAGAGTGGGCGCTGTAGGTGGACGGCAGTTTTCCGGTTACGACCGGACAGGGATGAGATCCCCGCTTTTTATTCCAACAACAGCCACTCCAGTACAGTTGGTTCTAGAAGTAAATGTGTGCGTGTGTTGCGAGATAACACAAGTAAGTCTGTCTACACTGAGTGCTTTGTTCGGCAGGGTCGACAACTGTCCAACTATACGTTTAAGTCGACACGAATAGAAATCCTCGCGAATCTAGTTGCGGAGTTGCTATCATTATTACCCCATTTACTTAAGTTTACATTAAAACCTTCGGTGATCTATTTTATTCGACACTTGAGGGCAATTTCTGCTTATTTTATCCTGCGCTCTCGACGGATCTCCCTCGGTAGATACTATTTTTTTATACCTTTCCCAAGGGGTAAAGCGGCAGGGCGTGTCTTTGATCATCCATTCATTCCCATCTAGCGCCGAGTTTTAGACTGGTTAGAGCTTTATGTGTGTGCACTGCCTGTGCCTTCGTGACTTGTTATAGGGAGATCTTTACCTTTAACATTACTCTGCTGGTTAAGGTGTTGCTGATCATGTATATTTCCCCAGGGTTTATTAGGTCTGTCATGTGCACAGCAGTTCAAAGCCATATGCGTCCAGTGTGTACCCTCATGTCGTGGGCCGTCAATTCAGGATACGCCTTGGTACTCCAAGTAGGTTCTTTGCTTACGGTTTTGCGTCTGAAATGCTTCTTACGTCTCTTGGTCCTCATTTTCCTACTGCATGTCTCTTCCATCTTAGATTCGTTGATGTGGTCACGCTAAGAGTATCTGACTGAAAGTGAGCATTGTGCAACTTCTCATGACACTTGGTACAACTTCATTTGGTCTGTACTTCCTCTGTCTTGGATCGAAATTTACCTTTTAGCACCGTATTGTAACAGCGGCATTGGTGACGCTGCTGTTGGATGTTATCTCTTTAGCAGCTCGATTGCCGTGTATTGTCCAACAACGTAAGATGGAATTGTCTGGGTAAGGCTGTTGTAGGTTTGCTGGATAATTGTGGGAAATTCACAAGACGCTGTCCGTAAATTAGCCACAGCATGCTACATCGGATCAGTTGCAGTCGTGCTTACCGTACCAAATAACACAAGACAGGCAATGTACATATAACGTAACATTGCGACGCGTTCGTACAACCATTGTTGCAGCGTAAAAGTAATTATATACATATTCTGAGTGTGTGTCTGTTGTCTTAGGTATACAGCATGCAGTACGCCTGCGCCGTATTGTTAACAGTGTCCTGTCCGGCTCTGCATTATTTTTGCACATTATCTCTTAAAAAAATATTGAACGTAAGATGTGTGTTTTGGTTTCCTGTGCGCGGTTTGTCTGAAACGTTTCCCCTTCTAAGAAGAGATGTGCGAGATGTAATTAAAAAAATGTATATTGGTCTTCATTTAAAGTACCCATTATTCATGTCAGCTTGTAATGAAACTGGAATTTTCCCGACAGATTTTCAAAAAATATTAAAATGTCAAATTTCCTGGAAATCCATCAAGTGGGAGCCAAGTTGTTCCATGCGGACAGCCTGATGGACGTACGGACAGACATGACGAAGTTAGTAGTCACTTTTCGCAATTTTACGAACACGCCTAAACATCGTGGATGCTGGGTTAGTTAATTAAATACCCCAACACTAATATCACCGTCCGAGACTTCAGCTTTGGATCTCATTTACAGCGCACACCTGTCTTTGTACCAGATTTATTTCCTTGCCTGTAGTGCTTGTTGGTTATAATTCTCTTAATGTTCTTGCCAGTGGTAGATCCATTGTAAGAGTATTACTTAGACACCGCCTGTTTTACGTAGTGTATGAGGAATACACAACATTTTGTAAGTTGGTTGTACTTTCATCATCAGGTCATATAATAGTATAAAACTAGGTTTGATGGATCCATTAGATCGATGTGATCACTGTCGTCGAAAGTCAGAATATTACGCTGAGTATCGTCCATCTGTGGCACGCGTGCCCAACATGGCACGCGGAAAACTTTCCTTGGCTCGCGGCATTCACTACGATCACAGTTTGTTTCTTTTTCCGGACGAGCATTTCTATATTGTGAAGAATATGTATAGGCCTACATGTATGCACATATCTGACTGAGTAGAGACTGTATGTGAATCGCCGTTGTTACCAAATAGTACTACGATTGAAACATTTTTATACAAATCGGGAGCGGTGCGAAGTGTTGACTGGATATTTGTGGCTGGGGCGCCGGCCTAGCGGTGACTGGGCGAATACGTGACACTGGACAAAATATTTTACAATCCCTGCAGTAAACAGCTGGCGCAAGTGTCCAAAAGGGAACCAGATGAGCATGCCCTTCCCAGTACAAGGGCTTTTGCAGTGTGTGTGTGTTTTTTTTTACCGTCAACTGAATGGTTAGCACTGGATCTTGTGCTCACACACTTTGTTCTTTTGTGAGTGAACAGTTAATACCTCCTGTCACACACCCGTAGAAGTTAATAAGTGACTTGATACAGAAATGGAAATTTCCAGGTAAGTGACAAATGTTTACTGTTATTAATGGAACTACCGCATTTCCTTGATTCTAAGGCGCCATTTTTTAAAACTGTAAAATCGGGTTCGTCTTGCATTTGGTAAGGCCTGAGGATCGATGTCTAAAAGTCCATATGACTCTCAGTCGAAACGTCGGTGCTGCCTGCGTAACTCTCAAAGCAATCAATTACAAATCCGACATAAAATACGTGTCATCCTTGGTGCAGCAACAAAAGCTGCACTAATAGTACAATATGTGTACTTGTTGTCCCTTTTTAATGTAGCCTGTTGCAACTATTGCAGTGGAATTTCTGTTGTTCCTTATAAAGTATTGTTAATAAATATTGTTATTTATAAATTATCTTTATTAAATAGTACACATTTATTTTTAGTTATTCAAACAGGCTTCCTGCTATATTTGTAATTATTGTAATCTCTCAATTTTGTTTTTGTTAATGACAAAACAAAATGAATACAATTAAATTTAACTATAAAATAAAAAAAGTTTGACAAAAAATTAAAAATTCTTTAAATTTTGCACAGACGTGCTGTTGTTCCCATATTACTGTCACAAAATCGTTAATGTTGTCTCTTGTTAGTTAGGTACACTACTGTGGTTATAAATAACATGTAGTTTCTAAAAGCGGCTAATTTAAAATAATTGAAAAGCGTAACTTATTACCTAAAACAGCTTTCCTAAGAATGCTCTCAAGTATGTTGTTCTCTCTCATTATGCAATAGTTTTTACGATAAAGGTAATATACATGTAATAATAACAAAACTGTCATTTTATTTATTTGTTCGGTTATTCTTTTGAGACAGGAAGTAGCAGCCACCCTATTTACTTCCACATTTCCTGCTTATCACATTCCTCGAGAAGTCCTTTATTAGAAATATAATAATTATACTATGCACTGATTATACAGTATAATTATAATATGCATTAATAATCAAAAGTTATTAATAGTAATAATTATGGACACCAATACCATATTTTGCTCTCCAAAATTCCCGTGGGCACGCGAAAGAATTTCTTCGGAATTTATAGACAATTTGGCACGCGCCCTCAGAAATACTCGCCAACCCTGGCATAGAGTGTTGGCGTAACGCTGCTAGTGCATGTTTCGACTGTTCATCCACAGGTACTGGTTTGTTAAATTCATTACAGTTCAACATAGGATTTGTTGCTTAAAATGCGACTTTTCTAAAATTAACCATGGAGATTTAAAGGTTTTTTTTTTTTACAATAAACTCGTCCTTGTATTTAATAAATGATGACTTACCTACGTCAGAACCTACAGCTTTAACAGTAAGTACGTCAATTAAACAGTTATGCCAGCAGATCCCGTACTCATTTAGGCTACCTCATGGCTTTCAAAACGCAACGTGATGTATGACTAAGATTCTGAGTGCGCTAGTGTTTCGTACCATCGCTGCGTCATGATGTCGATTTTGCTCAGGAACAGACGATAACAGACTGCATTGAAGTCGATTTCAATTGAATCTACTGTTCAGACTAGGGAAGACGATTGCATATGAAGGGCGAGGTAAAGTAGTTCCGAGTGTATACGTAGATGGTTTTGAGTCTTCTTTTTTTGTGACTTCAGCATTCTGCTCTTCAGTGACCTGGCCCTTTATTGATAGAGCAAAGTGGACTGCATAAAATGGTCGGCGTTGTTAAATTGCACGTTGAGAAAATGGAGCAGCAAAAAGTGATTGCCTAGGATCTTTTGTGTGTGTGTGTGTGTGTGTGTGTAAGTACCGGATTGGCGTGCGAATTAAAAAGCAATGACGGAAATGTGTACTGTACCATATAGAGCAAAGCGAAGCTAATGGACACATTATGGTTCGTTACCAACAGTGCCACTGAAGCGTTATGAAGTGTGATGTGAACACTGCCACCAATGTGCATGGACCACTCAAGATACATCACTTTATGCGAATGTCAAGAAGCCTATTAATTAATCTTCGTGTTGTGGCCACGTTTCTAGACGGAATCATGGTTACCAGACTGTCTTACGTCATACAGTTCATCGTGTTAACAATCAATATATTTTGCTTCCGCCTTTTCTTAATCAGCTAATTAAATCGCTGTGTTAATAGAGTACTCACACCGTTGTCTGTGAAAATTATTGTCTGCTGTAATGTGACGCCATGCAGCCTATTAGAAATGTACCAGTGTTTCGCAGAGTACTGCTGCTTCCTTCTTCTGGTACTTATAGGTACAAATTTGAAAATTTTTGCAAGAATGCGTAGTGTAACATTCCTGAAGACAGTACCGTTCGTCTTTTAATCCCCATCAATACCAAAGTCCGCCACTGGGCGTGATCTTGAATCAATTCGTCCACCTCCCATTGCCAGCTGTCTTCCTTATGGTGTAGCTTGCTATTGTACTCGCATCACCACCATCACCCTCACCTCCTCCTCCTCATTCTTTCATGTGTTCGTTTTCAGAAGAGTTTCCTCACCAAAACTCTATACGCAGTCCTGGAATGATCCCGCGTGTCGTATTGAGGCAGAGCTACGTCTGAACATTAATATGCGCCACATGTAATGTTTCAAACGCTTATTTATCGAACTGCTTTGTTAGAACCCATGTTGCGATATTGTTCCAATTATTTTAGGAAGGAAATATACATCACCGACCACAAATTTATACATGCTCCATTGTTATACGTCAGAGGATGTTCGGAGTCATTTGCGAGTGAAGATTAGTAGTCTGTCACTGGATGGTGTAAATTGGGGTGAAAGTTTGAATATGGAACTGTACGTGAATCCTGCACTAAACACACGTGGTCTTTCACTGTTGGAAATACGTGGTGTGGGCAAGTGAAACACTTCTTTGCCCAGCTTCAGGCATTGTATGACAGTAAAATTATACTCTACTAACATGGATTAGAGATTTCAGACCCTTCATCCTTCGAACTTGTTACCCGCATAAACTAAACAAGCGTTAATATACATTTTCAGCAGTGAATGTAGAAGTATTAACGCTACTTGTGAGCACTCTCTCTGCCCAACTAGAGACATGTCGATAAAATGCTACTTATTGTATTCTGCACGGCTTCGACTGGTTGAACTGTTTCGACTGTGAATTAATTCTACAATCGTGACTTTTTCAGACACAGAATACCACAAGGCGTTTTCTGTGATTGGAAAACAAAGCACGACACACAGAGACGCAAATAGCAACTAGTAACCTTAGCTGAATTCGAACCCCAAGGCCCAAGACCTTAGGCTGTTTTGAAAGTGTGGCTGTCAGAATTATGTCCGGATGGTATCTCCACTGTTTTGGGGCTGTCAGGTTTTTAAATTTATTTATGATTTGTTTAAAAGTTCTGTCATTAGCTCGTACAGCGTAATGCTAAATTGTCGAATGATTTTTGGGCAATGAATTGGAAGGAATGCGGAGGAAGTGATCGTGGCATTTTTGAGGGGCCACTCCGAAACCTTCCTGGAGAAACTGAGGGAAACCACGAAGAATATGAAGGCAGAGAACTGAAGTGGTAACCTGCAGAATCGAAGCAGGGTACTGCCCACACACCATTTGTAGAGGGAGTTTCTGAGTAAGACACTGAGATGGAAAGTTCACTGAAAGAAGCTTCTGTCAGACAGTTTTCCACATGTACTCCCCTCATGACACGAGAGCTGCGTTACTGGTAACTAATATCAGCCCTTAATGTCCTCAGCATCTCTGAGTGGAAGGTCTCACAGCTGCATTCAACAGTCGAGTTCTTCTAAGCTGGACGCATGCGCAGTACGCCCATACGCGGCACTTCATGCACAAGAAAAAGTCACTGGGTTTGAAACCGGGTGATTTCGGGGGACAAGAAATAGAGTCTCCTTTTCCCATTGAGCGTGAAGAAAGCCTCTAATTCAGTGCAACACGAACAATGTTGCTCTAATGAGGCGACGATCCATCTTGCCGGCGAGCTTCGTCCACCTCGAACTGCTACTGATGACCATGGCCTTATAGGTCCTATAACTTTGTGTAGTAGATTGCACACTTCGTTTTTTTTTTTACACACAAGCACAAAACTGGCACAATCTTCTTGAATTAACCATAGTCTTGAAGTCGTACTTTTTAAGCATTCCTGGCCCAATGGAAAGACCGTATGTAGAGCCCGAGTCCATTCGTCTGTCCGCTGGTGTGTGACCTAGGGTCAACGAGTAAACGATTTATCGAATTTTTATCAGAACCGTTATCGGAATTCTTTACGGGAAGTCTATCGCGAGTCAATTTTGTGAAAATCGGTCCAGGGACATTCGTTCTTCGCTTTAAGTGCGTAAGTGAATTTCTAACCGAACTTTCCACGTTTCTTTACCGTTTTTCGCGAAATGTGATGTGGAGAATCTCCACATAATGCCCTTTAGTAACTGCGAGTGTCTTCAGATTTGGTGAAGTGAAAGTCCTAGCCTTCTTTGCTTGGAGCGTGAATGACATTTTGGCCGTATTTTCTACACTTTTCGTCCGATTTGGATAAAATTTGTACAGTTAAAACGTTTATTTGGTGAAAATGGGTTTCACGAAAATCGGATTGGATTTAGCCCGTACTCCAAATATCCGGTGTTGATAACATATAAACTGTATTGCAGTAACCCGTCAATCACAAGTAATTTTTATTATATTCAAAATGTAGTACTCATTATGGCATGTTTCGGCAAACCTGACCGTATACAGGTAATACACAATATGTACAAAATACTTCGGAGAACATTAGCAACATAAAGTTCTCTAAAAAGAAATTAGGTTTTATTTTCACGTAAAGGAGTTTATGTTATTGGTATAAATTTTGAAGTTGCACATATTTCAGCTGTTTTGAAAGTACTTGATTGTGGTGTATAACTTTACTTGTTGAAGACCTTGTAGAGTATATTCATGCCGATAGAGTTTTCTTGTCCAGAGTGTAGACTGATTACAGTTGTCCGCTGTGTGATGTGCTCTGAACGTAAATATCTTCAGAAGGAAAGTGTATCACGAGAGCTACTGTCGAAATCCTTCAGCTGTTTCTGTTATAACAGTTGGCTAGCGATCGAAGCCCGAAGCTGCCAGTAGCAAGGCGGCCAATTCGATCAAACGGCTGTTGTTTAATATCTTGCTTCCCTGATCGATGTCTGCCCTCATTACCATCAGTTATAAAGCAAATGCCTGGGTATAATTTAAAAAAAAAAACACTGCCCACTGCTCCAGTCACGTAAAACTTCGGCCAAAGTGATCCCCACCCCCACCCCAACCGCGGAGCAGCAAATGCTCTTAGAGACTGTCTGGGTTTAACGCCCGTACTAACGAAGTCTTCTTTTAATATTGCATGTACCGTGCATAGTGTCGAAATCCATGTATAGAACCAACCTTACATGCACTGAAATATATACACAAGGGATGCACGAAATTTCCTCATACATGTTTAGGCACCCCCTGGGTGCCATCGTCAGGGAGTCTTGACGGCAGTTAAAATAGTGCTTTCGAAATGGTTCGTTGTGTGCAGCACAGTCACACACTTGCACGCCTATTAAAATTTCAGTTATAACACAGGGGAAACCTCCCATACAATGGTAGAATGTCAAAACAATGGTGGAGATACTGTTTCGAGTTCCTTGTAGGCTGGGATTGGGGTACGTCGATGTTCGCTAGATGATTAGCAGACGTCCAGGGCCCACCAGGAAACCAAGATATGGGTAGAGTCCCGGTAATGATGTGTGTGTACGTTCTGTAATGAGTAGAGTAAAGTCTGGCTTTCGAAGGAACGGAGTGGGAACCTCCTGCCGTCAGTTTTACAGTCCTTCCTGGTGCGCATTCGCGAAGATCTGCAGCCAAGACGACCAGACCCTTTAGCTTTAGCACACCCACTCTTGTAGTCCATAAGGCACTGCTTTTAGGCGCGTTCGCAAAATTACGAAAAGCGACTAGTAGTTTCTTCTTCTTCTTCTTCTTCTTCTTCTTCTCCTTCTTCGATAGGAGCCATCCCGTTGTGTTATATTATTAACTAAAACGTCGTTCAGTCAAAACCACAGCAATATATTCAATAATGTGAATATATGGTGGTTTTTTGACTGAACGACACTTTAGTTAGTTGACTGTTAGCATCGTTACGTCTGTCTGTCCTCCGTCCGTCCGTCCTCATGGAACAACTCGGCTCCCACTGGACGGATCTTCATGAAATTTGGTAATAGATTATTTTTCGAAGATCTGCCGAGAAAGTTCATGTTTCATTAAAATCTGACAAGAATAACTGGTTCTTACGTGAATACCTATATACATTGTTAATAATATCTCGCTCAGTTCTTCTTGAATGAAAATTGATTCAAACAAATTTTTAGAGAATGCCAGAACACACATTTTATGTTCTATAACTTATTTTTCGAAAATCATGCCTTTTTTGAGATAATGTGCAAAAATGTTGTAGACCCGGACTGGCCACTGATGACAGTATGGCACATGGGCATTGCATGCTGGATACATAAAGCTACAAACACACATTCAAAGTATATAATACTTATTGCTTTTCCTCTGTAACATATGGTTGCACGAACGTCCTCACCGTTATTTTCTACGTACATTGCCTGTCTCGATAGCTGCCCAGAATAGTTTAATCGAACCAGAACCTTATAGTGTTTTGGCTCCTCGTCGATTGGTATTTCGGTATCCAGGGATATTGTTCTTTCTAACGGCCGCACGTAATAGGTACCTTTATAGCTGTTCGTGGAAACAGATTCAGTTTGCGAAACTTGTTCGGAAACATTCAAGTGAACTAGCCTGTATTTTCATACGGCAGTTTTGGATGCTTTGGGCGGTTTTCCCTTCGTGACTTTATATTGAGCTGTTACAATTTTTGAATTCCTGGCATTTCTTTGTGTTCTTATTTTATCTTCTTCTGATTTTTTGGCGATCCTGAACAGTTTTACATTGCCTATAAACTAATCGATGATTTGAGGCAGTAGTAACGGGACGGTCGTGACAAAAACTTCTCACACTGTTGTAATATTTTAGTCCACTAGATTAGAGGAAGTTACGATGGACGGAGGCCTTGTCTTGGAACGTACAGACATTTGGTCAAATAGGAAGTCATAATCGTAAAGCCTCGAAATTTCATGCTGTCAGAAACAGAGCAGTTTTGACACAGGATTATTTTAATGTTGGTATATTCGAGAGCCCTTCGAAAATGGTGATTTTCACGCTATAGTATGGAAGAAGTTGCGTATTAGAGAAACGTGAGAGCCTGAAACCCATAAAACCGTATCCTATGCATGTGGAATATTTTAAACGGATCACTGAAATGGGTTCTGTGTCCACCAAGCAGAGGCCAGGGGTCTTTGTACTGAGGTTATCTGGGGCCATATGTGTTTGCACTCATAATCGTTTCGTCTACCATTATTGCTGCAGTTCTAGAAAGGATTTCGGAGACAATGTATTCGAGACGTCGGACGATATCCAGCTTTCCAATGATCAACCGTTTGTCCTACGAACAGATTTTTGTGCATTTGAATGTGCAGGCACGAAACTGCAAATCCATGTTCCCACAGAGCAGTGAGAGCAGTAAAAGTGTTTTGTCTAAATGTACGTAACAAAATACAAATTAATTTGAATTAAATCAAAATGATGTATTAAATAACAAGGGTACTTTTTACGGTTTTCTTTTTATAAAACGCTACGTGTTCGGACCTATAGGGTCTTCGGCAGATGTACGTGTATATAAAAGTTGGTGGCTGTACATTTATAATTATCATCACTACGAAAGAGGTCCCTCCCTAGCATTTTTCACGCATTACAATTATATTGTTGTATTAAAAATATACCGTAACGCGGCCTTAATTATACGTAATGTAACATTTTTATTGTATATATAATTGTGTTATTGTAAGATCAAGTATTGACATCATATTCCAAAATATTAAATTTTTAGTCTGAGATTATTATAAAAGTAATTTATTTTATTTAGGATCTGCGCCTGAAAATGAACTCCTGGGTCGAAACATATGTTTTTTGTAAAAACAATTATTGTTCTTACAATATAAATGTTTGTGTTGACTGCATTATCCTTTTTATTTAATTTGCGAGACACGGCGGGTATATTCTGTTAAAATTATGTGGATTTACCTTCTTGATTATCGTACTTGGTTTCTGTTAAATATTTTATGACACATAGTATAGAGATATTTTTAGTTTGACGTCTTCTACCTGCTCATTGTAGGTGTAAGGGTTACTGTTGCGCCTGGTCGCACTCAGTGACACACACACACACACACACACACACACACACACACACTGCAAGACTTCCTTGGACGAGTGATCGGCCCGTCGTAGAGACTTCTGCTTGCAGTGAATTGATCAGTACACGAAATATTCATCATAGCTATGCGCATTTAGCCGTAAAAATGGTCCCGCGTAAAGTAATTGCATGTCATACACGTGGGTAAAAGGTGCGTCCAAAACCTCTGGGGCGCTGTGAATTAGATCGGGTAACAAGATTTAATGGAATACACAGAAGTTGTGAGGGTGAGAAATGGAGTGGTGTGGTCCAGGAGAGATTACACTAAGGTACTTGAATGGTGACGGCAATTTTCAGATACATATTTTGGCACGTCGGTTCTTACTAGCAGTCTATTAAGAGAAGCTTTGTTCTGTGACTGCGCGCGCCTGCACTTCCGTTATCTAAAACATCCGAGGCACACAGTTAATGTTGTTACACAGAAATGTGCTTGTCAACGCAGGTGGACGAAACGTGTTGGATATACTCGAGTTCCTTTTGAAATTTTATTAATATGAAGTCGTTTCTAAGCAGACTTCACCCACTTGCTGATACCGACCGACCGACGGACTGATACACTGTATCGATTTCTACAAGTAGCATTTCTTATACGACACATAACGTATATCTCGGGGTGGCGGGAAGGGGGGGATAGCTCAGTCAATCGACTGGCTGCGCTACGGGGTGGCCGTTAGAAGAGTCGTCATTCGATTCTCGGCAGGGGCAAGAGATTTTTCTTTTCTCTACAGCGTCCAGATTGGCTGTAGGGCCTACCGAACCTCCTATTCAGTGCGTAGCGGGATCACTATCTCTGGGGCTAAACGGCTAGGTCTTGAAGCTGACCATCGGCTTCCAGTAGTGCCGAGGTTAGGGATACTTCGATCTATACCTCTACTCCGCCATATGCCTTTATGAGGTTCACATGGACAGCTGTGCCCTTAGGCTTTATCAGCATAGCGTTTACCGTCCTGAAAAAGCACCTATCCTGGAAATTTATGCACTCCTCACTAATCTTAACGAAAGTTAAATTAATAGTGAACGAGAGTTGCCTATGTTTGTGTAATCATTGTGGAATCTCTGAGTCCATCATATTTTGTAGGATAGTGTACCAACTTACGGCATAAAAGCGAAGTACGGCGGGCAGAGGAACTTGTGGGGCTTTACAAGAGTCATTTTGGAAGGGTGGAGCGGATGGGAGATGAGATGGATAGCGAATCAATAGATGGAGAAGAAATTAAGGGGAATACAGTAAAGCAACAGTGAACCTTAAGATGGCTGCTTTGACCGAAAAATGGAAGAAACCGCCAACCAAATTAAGAAAAAATTCATAGTTTATTAGTTTTGCTTCCCTCTCCTTCCTGTCGGCTCATTCAGAGGCCCGTTTTTATTTTCCTCATGAGGATTATTTTGCAGCGTGAGGATGGAGTCAGAAGGATTCTCCGAAACTTTGAGAGACGACAATTTTGGTAGGTACACTGTGTTGTATCTCGAAAGGCAATATTCTGCTTGTTTACCGCTGCGGAAGCCTCTAATCTGACTAAATCAGAAGTGTTTGTGAGTGTAGCACCTAGAGCATGAATGTGCTGTATAATAATTCGTTGTTAACAAGTGTAGGAATTTTTATTGTTACACCGTGCATGTTGTCGAGTTACTCAATTATTACACCAACCACTGCACATATATAAAATTTACACATTAAAACATCAAAAACGTTCCGACATGTTTCGGTCCTAAGACCATCATCAGGGAGCTATATATTCCTTGCTAAAGTCACACTAGAAATAGTCACATATTAATTTCGTTGTACAAGTTGGGTGTTGTGGCAGCATGCCGTGGCATGCTGCCACAACACTCAACTTCTACAACGAAATTAATATGTGACTATTTTGTGTAAATTTTATATATGCGCAGTGGTTGGTGTAATAATTGAGTAAGTGTAGGAATGTTTTAACATTTATTTTAATGCACCTCCGCAGCACATGTCGATACTTTTGGCACGACGTTCTGTTCCAAGGTAGCATAATTCAAAGGACTGTAATCGAAATAGCTGAAGTTCCTGGGCCACTTCTTGCTCCTGTAGAAAATACGCTGAAGAGACAAATGTACTTGGGCCGCGTACTGACTTAAAGGTTTTATTATACGATAATATGTGCTATGGGGAGTTAATGGTTTGTACTTGTTATATACTAGCGGAGTAGTTGGGTCAAAGAGGGTGAGATGGACGGAGCATGCGGCTAGTACTGGGGAGAAGAGAAATGCATAACAGGGGTTTGGCGGATAAGACGTAGTTTTAGATGGGAATGTGACATTTTGATGGATTTAAAGCAGTATTGTGGCTCCGACTGAGTGCAGTGTAGGGACAGTCAGTAGTACAGTTTGACGTCGAATGTCGGTATTTTTTTGCCTGGATGAAGAACTGTTTACTTCTCGTGAGTCGGTTGGTTGGTTCGTCGGTTAGTTAGTTAGAAGACTGTGATGTATATTACTTACTGAACTCATGACATAGAGTGCGCCCGAGAGAATTTAGTCAATAAAAAATGACATAATTAGGAATCGAACTGCGACCTGGTTTATAACGCAGTGCATCAACCAACTGCGCCGCCACATGCCCTTTACTTTTTCCATACCTCTTATTCCTGGGAGAAGCCGTAGCGTTTTCTGGTTTTATGTCGTTCTTTGCCAATGTAGATGTATTCTCTACTGGAAATGACCAACTCACTAACCAAGTAACTAACAACTTTCTGTTAATAGTACCCTAAGGTCCAATAGCGCTAGTTCTCTTGACGCAGCAGTTTCTGGCCAGTTCGATTTTGTTCGCTTCCGACTAGCGGACCTACCAACATCATACGGTCTGTCCGCCTACCTATCACAGTAGCGTATGGGTACACTCTCTGCTTGTTAGCGTTGTGATTAACACATTGCAAAGTTTTGATTGAGCGATTGATAGATTCCATGTGATTCTTCCTTACGACATACTGAAGCAAACTCTACCATATGTCCGATAACATACATGCGTCAGAGTCCATCCCCTGGCGTATTATTAAAATATATCGGAGACGAACTGGAAGCGGTGTGCCTGGTGACCTCAATATATGAAATTCTTTTTTTATATCCCGCATGCTTAAATGATTTTTCTCACTAATTATTCAGAGTGGGCCAAACGTAGGTATACAGATGCCCTACTAGTTGGATGTGCCGTACTAGTTGGATGCTATACTGTATACCTACTTTTGGCCCACTCTGTAGATCATACCTCGAGTATTTACAGAATGAAATCAAAATTAATTACCTTGTGAAACGCGGGAATTTGTTGCTGCTGCGTCTAATTTAGTGACGGAAGAAGCACGACGAAAAGGTACAATATCGTCAGATTGCTTCAATGAATTGGAGTAAGTTTAAGGAAATACGTCGTTACAAGAGTGACAGAATCATTTAAAGTTCGGTGAGAAGAACTGTAAGTGAATGAGCGAAACGTAAGGAAGAGGAATAGCGTAGTACGTTGGCTTTGCTGCACAAGGGCAAACCCGTAATGCGCAAGAACATGTAATGTATAACTGCCGTTTTAACAGCTGTGTCATCAGGCGAGCTGTTCATAACTATTATGTCCAAGAAAAGACTGCCGACAATTTCAGCGTTGCGTGTGAGGCTTAAAGACTCCATTAATTTCCTACGTGGGAGCTTAAGTCTACGGAAAATCATAAAGAGCCTTGGCTTCTGGTGAAAGAAAATTAAGACAAATAGGGCCGCAGTAATTTAGCGTCATGACGTAATATTTGCACGTGTAGCGCATCTGTGAATTCCGAAGAAATGTATGGAAGAAGAGCGCTCACTAATACATGAAAACGAAACGTACATTCGTGACAGTCACATGACAGGGAACGCTGGTCCGATGACACTGCTTCTAGACTTTCTGTCAACATCCGAAAGTGAGCCGAATAGTATTTTTCATGTGGGCAGATTAAGTGGATTTTATCCTAAAGCTGTATCCGTATTCAGGTCAGGTCAAAAGTCTGGTGTTTGTCACAGTGCGACGAACACCTACAACTGTACACTCTGGCCAAGAAAGAAAACCGTTCCAATTCTGCCGCCAGTTGAAGTGTCTGTGACGTGTTGTCACAGTACACGCTTGAGCAAGTCGCCAGTACCAAACCGTAAGAAAGCTTCATTGGAGGCCTAGTTACTGGAAAATGGAATAAAAATTTAGCATTGTTCGACACCTGACTGAAAGTACAGCTATATGCTGTGGTTGCGGGAGAACAGCTATAAACGGAATGTACGTTTGTCACTGACCACATACTGTCTGCACAGTCGCTAAGTACTTGGACGTCCCTTTTACCAGCTTGTTATCATAGAGCTTATTTGGGCTGATTTTAAACAGGAATTTGCTACCAAACACACGACAGTTTTCAGAAATGGGATCATTGGGATGGGCAAATGTATGTCGCTACGTAGAACACCATTTAAGTATTATGAGCCGTCTTGTTGAGGACGCAGTAGAAAAATGACCAATTCTCTATGGAGGTGAAGACAACAGCAGCACCCATCAGTGATGTAATCGGTGGTAGTAACGAAAAATTTTGAGTAGATGTCAGGAGTAGTTGAATTACTGTGAACTATATCTGCTGTAATCACAGGTTTGTTTAGTAAAGATCAAACTGGCAGCTTCTCTAAAAATTAAAATTAACTCAGCGAAAACACGTCTTTGTTTTATACCAACATTAGTGCTTTCTATTCTGTCTCATACTACACAACAGCGCGCTTGTTTGTCTAGTTTGCCTACAAGGGAGGAGTCATTGCCTTCGGTAGCCTACTTCACAATAACGATATGAAACCGACTACGGACAAATGCGCGAATAATAGACACGATCCTGTCATTGAGTGGTGTTAGTAGCCTCTTTTATCCCACAACCCTCACCCCCACCCATGGCTGGACAGCGCCTAGTGGGTCAAGGCCTCCTCCTTCCTGAAGCTTCACGATCACGCTCAGGCACATCACACTCGGTAGGACTCCTCTGGACCAGTGATCAACCCGACGCAGAGGCCTCTAACTCACAATGCACAAGAAACACAACAGGCAGACATCCACACCCCCGGCAGGATTCGAACCTGCAATCCCAGCAAGCGAGCGGCCGCAGATGCACGCCTTAGACTGCGCGGCCACTGGGATCGGTGCCTTCATACCTGACCGTAACGTTACGGAACCGGCCGTGGACGAATGCGCGAGAAATATGACTCGATTCTCAGTCACTTCAGACCTGTTTGCACATCCTCAGCCTTTAGATTTCCACGCAGATCTCCAACCAACACTGTGCTAACGTTTCTTGTTTCTGCACTGGAGCTGCTTATATTGATTGAGTGCGCGCAGCATGCTTGTACAGACAACATCGTGTTTTCTAACACTACAGCCTGCTCTTTTCCATTTCGGAGCGGAATGTTGCTCCATTTGTTCTACTTTGAGCATTATACTTCTCGTAACCTCAAATACGCTTTTTCTGTTTGGTACCTTTTTCTACTTAATATTTTGTCTGGCCGGTACCTTCCAATTCATAACTATATGCAGGCTGTCTGATGGGCCTCGTTTTGTTGTAAATAAACAATTTTCCTTTGTACGAAAGGGAAGGTAAACTTACCTAATGCTTGTTAACGTATCCTGTTAGTTTATAGCCTTAATGAATATGACAAAGTCCTTGTACGTATGTAGCACCTAGAAGATAGTAATGAAACACTAATGTCTTACTTACTCTGAACATTTGTAAAATCTCCCTGAAAGATGAAGGGTAAGAACTTCTACGAATGAGGAACCATAGGAACATTCTGCGAAATGAAATTGTGTTTAAACAGTGCTTGCAGTAGGCCTACAGGAAAACGCATGTTGGAACAGATCGTGCAGGTGTGCGTTGTCAGAACGTCGTTCAACTAGTGGCGTACAGATGACTACTTACTTACTTACTCCATGGTGCAGAGTCCTTCTTGAGAAGCTAACTAGTTTGCAGCTAGTCAAGAAATTCCCTGCATTTCATGGAACCCGAAGGTTCATTACCGTACTCACAAGCGTCCGCCACCTGTCCCTATCCTGGGCCAACCCAATCCAGTCCACATACCCACATC